>Ga0208900_1001009_pt1 | contig 16109 bp, 15 predicted proteins | sample AntAceMetag02UKK_FD_184763 | JGI IMG/M metagenome (GOLD analysis project Ga0208900, IMG submission 184763) | Saline lake microbial communities from Ace Lake, Antarctica - Antarctic Ace Lake Metagenome 02UKK (SPAdes) (version 2) | ecosystem: Environmental > Aquatic > Non-marine Saline and... | reverse complement strand
TGTGATGATTTTCGGTTGTTTTCATGGCTGTTGTTTTTGGGTTATATTAAAGAACTAAATTGAAATACAATATAAAGTTACAGCCACAAAAAAGGGAAAGCAATTTTATTATTTAAACGTCGGGAATAGTAGGATTAACGTAGCCTGTGGTAGGATGAAAAGGCAATGATGAAATGTGGAAATGCGGCAATGAGGCAATGAGGGAATGAGAGAATGATGAAATGAGGCAATGCTACAATGATAAAATGCAAGAATGTGTGAATGGTGGAGGGAATGGAAAAACGCCTGCCTTGCTGGCCAGGTAGGGAGTGGGGAGGCAGAGGGCAGAAAAGTGAGGGAAGAAAATGCCAGTTCGAAGTTTAACCACTAACTTATCATGTTTAATTACTTGCCATCTTTGGCAACATTTTTAGCAGCAATCAGCAAACTTCGAACGGACAGCAGCGACGCAGGAAAATGGGGAAAATGTCGGTGTGTTACCTCCCCTATCAACCTCGAGCTGATCGAACCAGAACCAAATAGGGTTTAAATTATTTTTGCCCATTTGATCAATTATTTGATTTCAGACTAGCGATTAACGATATCAGATTTTTATTTGACAGTATCATCGATTTACATCTTAAATCAAAAATCGCCTGCCTCGCGGCAAGGCGGGTTAATCATCAATCATAAATAATTTTGTTGACAAGGTCCTATAATCCCTATACCTTCTCCCCTCTATACCCTTCCTCCCTTACTTCCGGTATCCCACCTTTTTAAAAAACTCCTCCCGAAAAGATTTGCCGATCGGGATTTCGGTATTGCCGATAATGGCGTGCAGGTGATCAAAAGAATCGAGTTGCTGAAGATTGAGAATGTATGAACGGTGGATGCGGGTAAAATCGGGGTTGATGTGTTTAATCTGCTCCGAAAATGCAGCCAGGGAAGAAAGTATTGAATATTTGTGTTCAGGAGTGATGATGGTGACATAGTTGCCGGAAGCTTCGATGTAAAGTATTTTATCGGTATTGAGTTTGATAAATTTATCGGTTTTTACGAAAAGGCTTTTGTTGTTGAAGAAATAGTCGGCACCGCTGTCCTGCTGTCCTTCATTCTGAGCAGCTTTTGTAGTCGCATATTTCGACATGGCCATGTGTACGCTTGCCAGGAGTTGGGCATCGTTTACAGGTTTCACCAGGTAGGAAGCAGGCATGGTGGCAGCTGCCCGTGCGATGGTTCCTTCGTCGGCATAGGCAGTGAGAAAAATCACCGGCATTTTCACAAATTGAAGGATCTTTTCGGCTGTTTCAATCCCATCCATTTTGCCTTCACCCAGGCCAATGTCGAGCACGGCAATATCAGGGTGTCGATCTTTTGCCAGACTGATGGCTTCCTCTCCGTTATCGACGGTTGCAATAACATCATAACCTTCACCTTCCAGGCAACCCGCAATGTCCTTCGCCGTAAGTATGTTGTCTTCAACGATTAATACTTTTATCTTTTCCATGGTTCAAAATGATTAAATGTGGCAATGCTTAAATAAGTCCTGCCAAATGTTTGCTTTTTAGACAAAACTCTTAAATACAAATGTAAAACAAGCCCCTTTATTATTAACGATTTCCATTTTTCCCTTCAATTGTTTGACCAGCAGGTTGACAAGTTCCAGGCCAAAGGAGTCGGAATGGTCGGCAATAAACTTTTTGGGGATACCCGGTCCGTTGTCTTTTATCAGCATTGTAATTTCATTTGTATTACCCTCTTTGATGCTGATATCAAATTCCGGGGTTTTCACCGATTCAAAAGCATGCTTGACTGCGTTAACCATCAGTTCGTTAATAAGTAACCCCAGGGGGATGGCAATATCTGCTTCGAGGTAATCAATCTCCACATCTTGTTTAACACTGATTTCCCTATCGCCTGTCCAGTTGGTCCTGAGTACATTTTCAACCAGTTCGTTTACATATTGGGAAATATTTATGCGCGTTAAATTCTCGTCACGGTAAAGTTTATGATGGATGAGCGCCATGGCCCACACCCTGTCGATGTTGGGCTTGATAATGGCAAGCGCTTCCGGGTCTTTAAGTTTCCGGCTTTGGATGGAGAGCATGCTGTAAATGGTTTGCAAATTGTTTTTAACACGGTGGTGCAATTCGCGCAACATGGTCTCTTTTTCTTTTACCTGCTGCTCAATCTCATGCTTTTGGCTGGTGATTAATTCATTCTTTTCGATAAGCATTTCGTTGGCCTTTTGTTTGGACCGATACCTGAGATAAATAAATACCAACAGCAGGATGGCCAGGCCACCGAAAGCAATGGTAAAATACAATTGGTTGGACTTCTGTTTGATGTTTAACTCCTGGATTTCGTTGTCTTTTGTCAAAAGGCCTATTTGCTGGTCTTTTCTTTCGGTTTCGTATTTCACATATTGCTCGGCCAACACCTGGTTTTTTTCCTTGTCAAATAGGATAGTCCTGGTTTTGGAATACAATTTGAAATAACTCAGGGCTATTTCATTGTCCCCTTTTTCATCGTAAACTTCACTGAGCTTTAAATAGATGTTGCTAAGCAGGCTTTCAAGGTTTCTCAGTTTTGCAGTTTCAAGGCTTTTATTGAAGTTTTCGATGGCATTATCATATTCTTTCATTATGAAATAAACGTTGCCAATATCAAGAAAAAGTGTTGCAGCACTGTTTAAATCCCCTGCCTTTTTAAATACATCAAGCGACTTCAAATAATTGTTAAGTGCTTTTTGGTATAAACTGTCAATTAAGTAGAGGTCGCCTAATTTTTGAAACGTTTTTGCAGTTAAAACATCGTAATCATTGGCCTGGCAAATGTTCAATATATCAAGAAAAGTAGCCTCGGCCTGTCGGGTATTTCCGGACAAATAATAAATATTGGCTTTTTCATTGAGTGCAAGGATTATTCCTGCCACGTCATTTATATTCTGGTAAAGTTCAAACAAATCATCAAGACACTTCAAGGCAAGCCCGTATTCATTGCGCAGCGAGTAAACCTTAGACAATAAAAAATATGACCTGTACATGTATGATGGATATTCCCCCTTGTGATTTATATTGATTTGCTTGCAGGCATCAATGGTATTGTTCAAATATATTATGGCACTATCGAAATCGTTCAATTGAAAATAACTATCACCTATAAAAAGCATCCACTTAGCCTGGGATAAGGTGTCGTTTGCAAACCTGGCGATCCTCAAACTTTTTTTGTGCCCATCAATGGATTTTTTGAGCCCCGAAGTGCTGATGGTATCGGGATCAAATGGATACCTGGCCGTTTCATCTTTAAACCTGGCATTGGCATTTTCAGTACAATTATAGATTTTGATATTATCGGCATAGCCTTCGTAATCCCACCCGCTGGCAGTAACATTAAGTGATATAATTGTTTTTGCATCTGGAAAAAAATCCCTGATGCGGTAAACCTCATTCCTCATCCATTCATCTTGATCACAATAAGGGAAGGCAAGTTTGATATTATCTTTGTATAAAAATGATGCCCCACCCCTGTAATTATAGCAAAACCTGATATCCAAAAATTCATCTCTCTGGTTTGTCAGTTTTAAACGGATTACTACTGGATATTCTTCATTCTTCCATCCAGCCCCATTATCCACTGAAGAATAAGACGGTTTTACATCGAATTGTATTTTGGTGCTGTCGGTAACCGGGATATTTAAAGTCATCGTAAGATGGGCCCAATTGCCACATGTACGGGCATTTTGTTGCTGGAATTTCAGTACTCCGTTTACAATGGTGACTTTGGTAGGTTGTGGTGCACACATCTGAACTACATTTACTACCCATTTTGGGTTGATAGAAAAATCCCCGTCATCGAAGTTTTCCTGAAAAAGAATAAGCGTATCGGCTTTTGTAAATGGATTATCAGGACCATTGGCAGCAATATCGGGTTCATCCGAAAAGAGTAAAGTTCCCGAAAGTAAAAAAAACAATATCAGGATGAAGGCTTTCATATCACAAAGATAAGAAATAGTAGGGATTAGGGAAAAGTTAAAGTCAGTAGATAATTTGACGTTTGGAGGCAATGGAAATGTTTAAAAGATTCAAGAAAACCTGATTGAGCATCTGAAAAAATAATCCACCGATTTGAAGCCTGACATTTTAATATTTTTTATATTCGCTTTTTATTAATTTTAAAAGCATCGTTCTATGAGATATCAAGAAGTGAAAAATTTCATCAATGGCAATTTTGTTGAAACCAATTCAGCAAGATTGGATGTTAATAGCCCGCTCAACGGGAAAGTAATTTCAACGGTTCCATTATCTACTTCCAAGGAACTTGATCAGGCTGTTTCTGCAGCCGCAAAAGCCTTCTCTGTCTGGTCAGGGTTTACATCCAAAAAAAGAGCGGAGGTGCTCTACCGCTATCGTACTTTGGTTGAAAAAAACATCGGTGAATTGGCAGAAATCATTCACCACGAGAATGGCAAGAATGTTGGCGAGGCTACTGCCGAAGTTGAGAAAAGTATCGAATTGACGGAGTTCGCCTGTTCAATACCTCAAATCACTGCCGGTGAAATTATGAAGGTCAGCGAAGGAGTGGTTTGCCGCACCCAATATTCACCCCTTGGCGTGGTAGCCTCAATTTGTCCTTTTAACTTTCCGCATATGGTTCCACATTGGACCATCCCAAACATCATTGCACTGGGCAATTGTGTAGTGTTGAAGCCTTCAGAGAGAGTGCCGATAACAGCCACAAAAATGGCCGAAATGTTTAAAGAAGCCGGCCTTCCTGACGGTGTGCTGAATATTGTAAATGGTGATAAGGCTTTGGTGGAAGCCATTTGCGACCATCCGGGCATCAAAGCGGTTTCATTTGTGGGTTCAACCAAAATTGCGAGCATTGTTTACCGCAGGGCAACTTCAAACCTAAAACGCTGCCTTGCCCTCGGTGGCGCTAAAAACCACCTTCTTGTTTTTCCTGATGCAGACCTGGAAATGACCACTACCGATATTTCAGCATCATTCAGCGGAACTTCAGGTCAAAGATGTATGGCTGCTTCGGTGATGGTTGCCGTGGGTGATGTAAGTCATATCATCGATGCTTTATGTAAAAAGACAAGGAAAATTATTCCCGGCTTAAATTTGGGGCCAATCATTTCAAACGAATCCAAAAACAATATCATCAACTATATCAATAAAGCTGAACAAAGTGGTGCCAAAATTTTGGTTGATGGCAGGAAAGCAAAAATTGAAGGTGAAGGCGACCCAAATGGATATTATATTGGGCCAACCATCATCGAATATGCGAAGCCTTCAGATATGCCGAAAGACGAAGTTTTTGGGCCGGTTTTTGAAATTGTCCATGTTGACAATCCTGATGAGGCAGTTATTATCGAAAACAATTCTCCCTACGGAAATGCTGCCTCTGCCTTTACCCAAAATGGTGGCCTTGCCGATGAAGTTGCCAGCCGGGCCAGTGCCGGGATGATTGGAGTAAATATTGGAGTTCCGGTACCCCGTGAACCCTTTTCCTTTGGTGGATGGAACGATTCAAAGTTCGGGGCCGGCGACCTTACAGGTAAGGGAGGGATTGAATTCTGGACCCAATTGAAAAAAATAACCACAAAGTGGAAAAAACAAGAAAAGAGTGATTGGATGAGCTAAAAAAAATAGTCATTCCCTGCCCGCCGAAGTTTGCGAAGGTGGGGATGGTCATTGGTTGTCATTTGTAGTCATTCAATCAATAACGGCGAAGCCAAATGACAATAAATGACAGCGAAGCTACATGACGGCGCAGCCCAATGACAGCGGAGTAAAACTTGTCCGTATGGATGACATTATCACCAAAACACAAAACAATAAAACCATAAACAAAATATAGAAATGAGCAACACTTCTAATAAAGATGAAATTTTAAGAAATAACCTCGACTACACTCTTTTCTCCTGGTCGAAGCAGGCGGGGCAAAACCCCATTAGTGCTAAGCGGGCCAAAGGAGTATATGTTTACGACAGGGATGAAAAACGCTATCTGGATTTTTCATCACAACTGATGAATGTTAACATTGGCCACGGCCATCCTGCAATTTCCGAAGCAGTGACAAACCAGATGAATGAGCTAAGTTATGTTTATCCCGGAATGATTACCGAAGTACGTGGTGAGCTTGGAAAAAAACTGGCGGAAATTGCCCCGGGGAACCTGAATAAAACTTTCTTTACTCTTGGTGGTGCCGATGCCATCGAAAATGCAATAAAGCTTGCCAGGGTTTACACCGGACGGCATAAAATTATTGCTCTTTACAGATCCTACCACGGTGCTACTTATGCTTCCATTTCTGCTGGTGGCGATCCCCGGAAATTTCCTATCGATAGCCAGGCAATGCCAAATATCATCCACATCGAAAACCCCTATTTTTACCGTTGCCCCTGGGGAAGCAAGACTCCTGAAGAATGTGCTGAAAAAGCTACCGATCAACTTGAGAGGATCATTCAGTTTGAAAATCCCGATAGCATTGCTGCGATTATCCTGGAAGGCGAATCCGGATCGTCAGGTTGCATCAAATACCCTCCAGGATATTGGAAAAAGGTGAAAACTATTGCTGACAAGTATGGAATCCTGACCATTGATGATGAAGTAATGAGCGGTTTCGGCCGCACCGGAAAGTGGTTTGGCATCGAAAACCATGGCGTGGAACCCGACATTATTTGCATGGCCAAAGGTTTAACATCGGGATATATTCCCCTTGGTGGCATTATCGTTAGCGATACTATTGCCAAACACTTTGATGATGTTCCCCTGCCATTGGGCCTTACTTACTCAGCACATGCCGTGGCTTGTGCAGCAGCCCTGGCAACCATCAAAGTTTATGAAGATGAACATTTGCTTGAAAATGCAGTAAAAATGGGCAAATACCTGGATGAACAAATGGAGGGTTTGATCCGCAAACATCCGTCAATTGGCGACTATCGCAACACTGGATTATTTGGCGTAATTGAACTGGTGAAAAATCGTGAAACCAAAGAACCCATTACTCCCTGGAATGCCAAACCTGATAAAATGGAAGTTACCAATAAGATGGCAGCCAAAATTCGTGAATTGGGTATGTTCACTTTCGTGAGATGGAACTGGATATTTATTGCACCACCATTGTGCATTACCAAAGACCAAATTGATGAAGGACTGGAAATTATTTCGAAGGCCATTTCGATAGCGGATGAATATTGTTGTTAGGGAGTGATAGAAGGTAGAGTTTAGAAGGAAGAAGGTAGAATAATAAACCTGACAGAGTTCGATAGAACCTGTCAGAGTTTAGTGGAGAATAGGAGAAGGGTCGGGTGACAAATGTTGGATATCAAAACCTGACAGAGTTCGACGAAGGAGAACCTGTCAGAGTTAAATAGAAACCAGTGGAAAGCTCGGGTGACGGATGACCGATGACGGATGTTGGGTTTGATGGATTTTTATTGACCAGACTTTCCAGTGTCTGCCCGCTGGCGGATTTGGAAACGTCAAAAAGAAGAGGATGAAAGACAACCAAATTTGATAATTAATATCAGGGGTGAATTAGACAATACAATGATAGTTCGAAGTTTCGCAGTTTGTTCTTAATATTCTTAGTCATTCAATATGTGACACAAGTGTTATCAACGAAGGTCAAACTTCGAACGCATAGCAGCGAAACCATAAAAACACATACCTATGTCAACTCTAATAAAAAACGGAAGGATCATCACCGCCGCAGACGATTATTTTGCCGATATTTTCATCGAAGGCGAAACTATTAAAGCCATTGGCACCGACATGAAAGTTATTCCTGATAAAACCATTGACGCATCAGGAATGCTGGTTTTTCCAGGAGGCATCGATCCCCACGTTCATCTCGACATGCCTTTTATGGGTGCTTTTTCGAGCGATGACCATGAAACTGGAACACGCGCTGCCCTCTTCGGTGGCACAACCATGGTCATCGATTATGCTATCCAAAAGCGGGGTGGGTCTCTTCATGAAGCTTTGGAAATTTGGAAAGAAAGGGCAGAAGGAAAAGCATTTGGCGATTATTCGTTTCATATTTGCGTTACCGATTACAACGATAGCATAAAAGCTGAATTGAAAAACATGATCGAAAATGAGGGAATTACTTCTTTCAAAACCTTCATGGCTTACAAAGGCGCGCTGATGATTGATGACATGCAGATGATCGGCATCATGAACGAGGTAAAAAAATATGGCGGGCTGGTTGCTGTTCATGCCACCAATGGCGATATGATCGATTACCTCGTGGCAAAGCATAAATCTGAAGGAAAGTTCACACCCTGGTATCATTACCTGTCGCAACCCGAAATTACCGAAACCGAAGCCAGTGGCCGTTTTGTTGATCTTGCATTTTTGTCTGGAGTTAACGCATATATCGTTCATATGACCTGCGAAGGAGCGTTGAACAAGGTGCGGGAAGCTACCAAGCGTAATCAAAAAGTGTTGGTGGAAACCTGTCCTCAGTACCTACTGCTGGATGCTTCGGTATATAAAAAATCTGATGCGGCAAAGTGGGTGATGAGCCCGCCCATCAGAGAAAAGAAAGACCAGGAAGCCTTGTGGGCTGGAATTAATCAAGGCTTAGTACAAACTGTTGGCACCGACCATTGTCCCTTTATGTGGAACGATAAACTAAAAGGCGAACACGATTTTACCTTAATCCCAAATGGTGCGCCAGGATTGGAACACAGGATAGAATTGTTATTTTCGGAAGGGGTAAAAAAAGGCCGGATCACTGCTAATAAGCTTGTAGAAATATGCTCGACCAACGTGGCTAAAACTTTTGGCTTATTCCCAAAAAAGGGAACTATTGCTGTGGGTTCTGATGCCGACATCGTAATATTCGATCCCGATAAAAAACATACCATTTCTGCAAAAACACACCACCATCGTTGCGATTATTCGGCATACGAAGGATGGAAAGTTACTGGGAAAACAAAAATGGTTCTAGTAAGGGGAAAAGTTGCCATTGATGACGAAAAAGTTTTGATTGAAAAAGGATATGGGAAATTCCTGAAAAGGGGGATTCCGGGGTAATCTCATTAGCCAATGAAAAAACCATCGAACACATACCATCAACTCATCAATAGTATAGATCAATTACTGCAACAAGGCAGGCAACAAGCAGCCATTGCAATAAATTACCATATTGTACAAACCTATTGGGAAATCGGGAGGTACATTGTGGAGTATGAGCAAAGGGGAGAATCAAAGGCCGAGTATGGTAGTAATTTACTTATTCAACTTTCAAAAGATTTAACGTTAAAATTTGGTAGAGGATTTTCCAAATCGAATATTTTCAATTTCAGGAAACTATTTCTTTATTATGAAAAATTCCAGACAGTGTCTGGAATATTCGTTTTAAAACAACGCGGAAATATCGACATTACTCAAGGTGCGCCAAAACGAGTTAACCCCGTTATCGAAAAATTCCAGACAGTGTCTGGACAATTCGAAATTAGTGAAACACCATCTTACCAATTAGGATGGTCACACTATTGCGAACTACTGAAAATTGATGACTCATTAGAACGTAGCTTTTACGAACAACAATGTGGTAATGAGAAATGGTCGGTGCGTGAGTTAAGACGACAAATCAATTCTGCGCTGTTTCATCGCCTGGCCTTAAGCAAAGATAAAGAAGGAGTACTGGAACTGGCAAAAAAAGGACAGGTGATAACATCAGCAAATGACCTAATAAAAGACCCTTACATTTTTGAATTCCTTAATCTGCCTGAACAAAATCTATACTCGGAAACAGACCTTGAAAAAGCCTTGCTTGATAAACTCCAAAACTTTATTTTGGAATTAGGCAAGGGCTTTACATTTGTAGGTCGTCAGTACCGCGTTACTATTTCTAATAAACATCATCGCGTAGACCTTGTGTTTTACCATAGGGTTCTGAAGAGTTTTGTTTTATTCGATTTGAAACTTGGGGAAGTTAGCCATAAGGATATAGGGCAGATGAACCTTTATTTGAATTATTTTGAAAAGGAAGAAAATATTGATGGTGAGAACCAGCCAGTAGGCATAATATTATCTGCTTTGAAAGATGATATTTTCGTTGAATATGCTTTAGGGAATATTAGCTCACAAATGTTTGTATCTACGTATCAATTGTATCTCCCGGATAAAAGCTTACTTGTAGAAAAGCTACAAACAATATTGGATAAATAGGAACAACAAAAACTATACACTATGCCACGAATTGTAAAATCAGGATTAATCCAAATGAGCCTCGCCCTTACCGAAGGTGAAGGGACGATTGAAGAAATTAAAGAGGCAATGTTTCAAAAACATATTCCTTACATTGAGGAAGCCGGTAGAAAAGGGGTGCAAATCCTTTGTCTGCAGGAAATTTTCACTATGCCCTATTTCTGTCCGGGGCAGGATAAACAATGGTATCAGAGTGCCGAATCCGTGCCGGGGCCAACGGTGGAACTGATGCAGGAGTATGCCCGGAAATATGATATGGCTATTGTTGTGCCGATTTATGAAAAAGAGATGTCGGGATTGCTTTATAACACTGCTGCTGTTATTGATGCCGGCGGCGAATACCTTGGGAAGTACCGCAAAAAACACATCCCGCACACTACGGGGTTTTGGGAGAAATTCTTTTTCAGGCCCGGTAATATGGGTTACCCGGTGTTCGAAACGAAATATGCAAAAGTGGGGGTTTACATCTGCTACGACCGCCATTTCCCGGAAGGGGCCAGAATACTCGGCTTGAATGGTGCTGAAATCGTTTACAATCCATCGGCTACTGTTGCGGGACTCTCACAATATCTGTGGAAACTGGAACAACCGGCCCATGCAGTAGCCAACGGTTATTTTATGGGTTGCATCAACCGCGTGGGGATAGAAAAGCCTTGGAACCTGGGCAAATTTTACGGCACTTCCTATTTCGTCGATCCACGCGGGAAAATATTTGCCGAAGCTTCTGAAGATGATGATGAATTGCTTATTACCGAATTTGATCTGGATATGATTGATGATGTGAGGTCAACCTGGCAGTTTTTCCGTGACCGAAGACCTGAGACTTATGATGAGATTGTGGAGTTGTAGGGGGAGGGAGGTGATCGGTAGTCGGTAAATGGTAATCGGTAATTGGTAGTTGGTGATTTGTAATAAATATTGTATGAGTTTAGCTATTGTAGCTAATCGGATTTGTAGGGATTTTCGGCAACTCAGTATGAGTTGAGCTATTCAATAATGAGCTCATTTATAGAGTTAATCAGTTAATAGCGAAACCCGTACCGGGTTTTTAGTGCTGTCTGGTAAATCAAATAACTACAATACCGCAACCCGTACCGGGTTGAAAAAAATGTTTTCAACCAAAAATAAAGAGGTTGAGCAGCACTTCATCTTGAGAATTTTTCTGATAAAAAGTGGAACGAAGAAATAAAATACAGATTTAACACCCCACCTGGAAGGTCTCTGTACACTTTGAAGGAGAAACAATTTGACAACGATAAGGATTAGTTATCTTTATGGACAAAGGCTAATAAATCAACACCGAATCTTTAACCAGGAAATTAGTAGTATCAATCGTATTAATAATCTGGGCGGTATCGCTAAGATGAAAGGTGGTAGTACTTTGATTGAACTGCTTATACCCCATAAATGAAAACAATACAATGGCTGCAATCCCCAGTTTCCAGGCAAGTAACTTTGTGGCAAAATGAAAACTTAATGAAGGCAGGATATGGTTTTTCCGCACAGCAGTCTGCGACGATTTTAATTGCATGTGGTACATCAACCTATCGTGAATGGCAGCATCAGCACTAAAATGTAATTCATCGTTCTGAAGTTGGTTGCTTATATGTTTTTCAAAATTATCCATTGTGGTAAAATTTTAATCAATGTTGTGGGCAAATTGGTTTTTAACTGACTCTTTCAACCTCAGTTTCTTTTTGATTTTTTTCCGTGTGTAAAACAACCTGGATTTTATGGTTCCTTTTGGCAAATCCAGTATTGTGCTTATTTCATCAATGCTCAGGCCTTCGCGGTATTTAAGCAGAAAGGCTGTCCGGTGCATTTCGTCAAATTCATTCAGGCAATCAAAAATATCGTCAACCTGGCAGGGCCAATCGTTTTCCGTAGTTTCTTCCTGCGAAAAATTGTCGGTATTTTCTACTTTTTCAATAATGTTCCGGATGTCCCTGCTTCGGTATTCGTTCTTGCACATGTTATGGGCGATGCTGAAAATCCAGGTCGAGAATTTTCGCTTCAGATCAAAGAGGTGTGGTTGATCAATTATCTTAAAAAAAAGGTCTTGTAAAAAATCCTGGGCCAGTTCTCTGTCGTTCCCCAACATGCGATAAAAATAATATAGCATACGATCGCTATATCGTGTGTACAACTCATCAAAAGCTTTTGAGTTCCCGTTAATCATTGCCTCAACAAGCTTTTCGTCGGTGAAGTCCGCAATACTTGGGGGCTTGAATTTAAACATCGGCACCTCGTTTTTTGCACATTATCGAGCACCCGATTATGACAAAAGCTACTACAATAACTATTGGGGCAACAGTAATTTTCCAAAAACTATATGTGTCAGTACCCAGGGTCATAATTACAAATCCGGTAATCAACAAGGCTAGTCCGATTATTAACGTGTTTTTTGAAATTTGAATATGTTCCATAAGCGATTTTTCACACTCAGGTACACGCTAAAATTAAAAGGTTCAAATTATTTTCAACTTTTTTTGCAATGAGTTCGATTTGTAAAAATACAAATAAACACAATTGACCCCTGGTTGTTTCAAACAAAAATGCAATTTATCATGCTCTTGGTTTGATTATCCCAAAAAAACATACTTTCGCAGCCGTAAGCGTATGAAAAAAATGGACATCATTATTGCGGGTGACGGGGAGGTGGGATTTCACCTTGCGAAGCTATTGACGGACGAAAACCACGATATTACAGTGGTTGACCCGCACACCGAACTACTCAAACTCATCGAGGCACACACCGACCTTATGACTATTGCAGGCGATTCCACGTGTATTTCGGTGCTCGAAAGGGCTCAGGTACACCGGGCTGACTTGTTGATCTCTGTTGTCCACGACGAGCAGATCAACCTAATGACCTGCATCATCGGAAAAAAACTGGGGGCAAAACGTACCATCGCCCGTGTGACAAATACAGAATACCTCGACCCCAAAAACCATGAATTTTTCAAAAGCCTGGGGGTAGATCACCTGGTGTGTCCTGAGCGGCTTGCTGCCGAAGAAATATCTAACCTTCTCAAGGAATCAGCTGCTACCGAAACCTTTGACTTTTCAGGTGGAAAATTGAAATCGTTCCTCATTAAACTGGACGAAAATGCACAGGTGGTTGGCAAAACATTGGACCAAATTGCAACAGAATTTCCAATGCTCGATTTCAGGGCCATTGCCATTCACCGCAATTCGCAAACTATCATCCCCAGGGGCAATGATGGGTTCAAGGTCAACGACCTGGCCTATGTGATTACCCGGCCGGACGGGATAGAAACCTTGATGCGCCTGGGGGGCAAGAAACCTTTTGAAATCAATCACGTGATGATTGTTGGGGGTGGCCGGATTGGACGGAAAACCGCTGTTAGAATGGGGAATGCCTACAATATTAAATTGGTGGAAGTGGACAGGAACCGCTGCCTTAGCCTTACTGATGAGCTTCCCGATGCGCTTATTATCAATGGTGATGCCCGCGACATCGAATTGTTGCAGGATGAAGGCATCGAAAATATGGATGCTTTTATCGCAGTGACCGACAATTCAGAAACCAACATTTTAACTTGTCTTCATGCCAGGAAATTTGGCGTAAGGAAAACCATCGCCCTTGTGGAAAATATTGATTACATCGATATTTCGCAAAATATTGGCATCGACACTATCATCAATAAAAAATTGATCACTGCCAGCTACATCGCCCGCTTTACAATGGGATCGCATGTTACTTCTACCAAGGTTTTACATGGTATAGATGCGGAAGTATTTGAATTCGTCGTAAAAGCGGATTCACCGATAACCAAAAAGCCCATCCGAAAACTTAAATTCCCTGAAAATGCCATCATTGGAGGAATTATCCGGGGTGAAGAAAGTTATATTGCTGTGGGTAATTTCAAGATGCATGCTGGCGACAAGGTGGTAGTTTTTTCGATGCCTTCGGCAATTCATAAAGTTGATAGGTTTTTTAATTAGTTCTGTGTGCCGAAGCAAAATTTCGAGCATGCCCGACCGAAGGTCGGCATTTTGCGTTTTGCGAGACCTGGGAGGTTTGAGCTATATATAATAAAATGTCTTGAACCGATGCCTGTTTGTTTACCGAGTTGAAACCTCCCAGGTCTTCGGATAGAGTTTTGTTTTTTGGATTTTGAGCTTTATTTGAGTTTTGATCTTTGGATTTTGGATTTTTGCTATCTAAAAAAATCATTTAAGTCAATTACTATTTAACATGCCCTGGAGCAAAAGATTAAATATTAAACTTATTGTACGTATCATCGGCCTTTTATTGGTTATCGAAGGTGTGTTTATGCTGTCTGCCCTGCCATTTTCCATTTATTATGGAGATCAATCTTTTAAATGGGAACTGTTTAATGGTGTGCACGATTTCTGGCCACTGGTAGTTTCCGCACTTTTAACTACTGCCATTGGCGGAGCACTTTATTTTGTTGCCGGTAGGCATGTAAAGAAGGTCCTTGGCAAACGTGAAGGCTACATCATTGTTTCGCTGGCGTGGGTTATCATTTCCTTATTTGGTGCCATTCCGTTCGTTTTAAGTGGTGCAGTTTCGAGTTACACCGATGCTTTTTTCGAAACAATTTCTGGTTTTACGACTACCGGGGCATCTATCCTTAATGATATCGAAGGAGTTCCAAAAGGGATATTGTTCTGGCGGTCGATGACGCACTGGATTGGTGGCATGGGGATAATTGTACTTTCATTGGCCATCCTTCCATTTTTAGGCATTGGGGGGATGCAGCTATTTATGGCCGAAGTTCCCGGCCCGACACCGGATAAATTACATCCCCGGATCACGGCAACTGCCAAGCGTTTGTGGGGTATTTATGTATTACTCACAATTTTGCAAACAGGGTTGCTGATGCTTGGTGGAATGAACCTTTTTGATGGTTTATGCCATGCTTTCGGTACCATGGCAACCGGGGGGTTTTCAACAAAGAATGCGAGCATCGCCGGATTTTCCCCATACATCCAATATGTAATCACCATTTTTATGATCCTTGCAGGGACTAATTTTACCCTGCATTATCTGGCTTTGCATGGTAAACTGAAAGATATTTGGAAAAATGAAGAGTTCAGGAATTACATATTTATAATTTTAATTTCCACTGTAATCATCACCCTCACATTAACCTTTATTGGCCATACAAACCTCGAAAAGGGTTTTAGGGATGCCATTTTTACTGTGGTTTCCATTATCACCACCACCGGGTTTGTTACTGCCGACTATCTTTTTTGGCCGGGGGCATTATGGTTTATCATTTTTTTATTGATGTTTGTTGGCGGCAGCGCAGGCTCCACAGGCGGTGGCATTAAGGTGGTGAGGCAACTACTGCTTTTCAAAAACAGCTTGCTGGAGTTGAAACGTTTGATGCACCCTCATGCTGTACTGCCGGTGAGACTCAACAAAAAACCGGTTTCACAGGACATCATTTTTAATATCCTGGCGTTTTTTCTTATCTATATCATCATTTTCGCATTTGGCACCTTAGTGATGTCATTGATGGGATTGGATTTTGAAACAGCCATTGGTGCAACTGCTGCAACAATTGGAAATATTGGACCGGGTATCGGCAATGTAGGCCCGGTAGATAATTACGCCCAAATCCCATTGTTTGGAAAGTGGTTCTTGTCGTTCCTGATGTTGTTGGGGAGATTAGAATTGTTTACAGTACTTATCCTGTTCTCACCAGCATTTTGGAAAAGGTAAATTTCTTAGCAATCTTCATGCTTTCTATTTTTTACGAAGTTAAAAGATAGATAAATAAAGATAGTATTTAGTCATAAATGAGTCCGGTCTAAAAACTGGATTTTTGCCACTAAAGCACAAAGTCACTAAATTCCACTAAAACTAATACTTTGATATTCAGCTTCTTGTCCCGCACGTGC
>Ga0208900_1001008_pt1 | contig 16124 bp, 11 predicted proteins | sample AntAceMetag02UKK_FD_184763 | JGI IMG/M metagenome (GOLD analysis project Ga0208900, IMG submission 184763) | Saline lake microbial communities from Ace Lake, Antarctica - Antarctic Ace Lake Metagenome 02UKK (SPAdes) (version 2) | ecosystem: Environmental > Aquatic > Non-marine Saline and... | reverse complement strand
ACAATATGTCTGATTCTAAAAAACCGTGGGTATAATATCTTCTTTTTAATTCCACCGCTTCTGATGCGTGAGCCTGCCAGCCAATGACTGGTCAAGTTTTTGGACTTATTTCCCTGTATGAACAAAAGTTTAATCGCTTCCATCTTGTTGAATTTTGGTGCCAGGTCCCTACGGAAGGATTCCACTTGATCCGTGCAATAAGGAAATCGTCCTAGGTATTCAGCTTCTTCAACGGCCGGATCTGCATGGAGGGTGTCCATCACCAGGGCGAGCCTGTGTTTGAGTGCGTACTTGTTTTGAATGGCTGCCCTATGCAATCCCGTGTCAAGGTTTGAAAGAAAACTGAATATCCCTCGGCGCAAAGCGTGTATCCAGGTCAACGTTTCCTGATTATACTGGAGCGTGCTAAAGACGGGTTTATACTTTTCGTTTGATTCGGAAAAGGAAAGTGTGGAGGCATGGTCGGCTGCTGTGAAGACTTCGAGTATGCAAAGCAGGTTCATCCCGATTGTGGTAAAGGGTGTTTCTCCATTATGATCAAAGAAATAACAATCGGTTTTCCCGTACCTGGAATTTAGTTTGCGGGTCAATCCAAAGTAAAAACCTGTGAGATCCGGCGTGTCACCGGTGCTGGAAATTGTTTTCATCAACGACTCCTGAAGCCTTCCTGCCCATCCCATATCCACAATGCCTAAGGGGGAGTTTGTTTCCAAAAGGCCTTCCTGCCTGAAGTATGCCAGTGCTTTTTTACGCTCGGTTCCGGCCTGCTCGAGGATGATATCACAAAGCTCTGACGAGAGGATCAACTCTTTGAGTAAAAGAATCTCTTTGGGGGTCAGAGGGGTGTCCAGGGGCATGGTCTTGCCGGAATAGGCTTGATAAATCAATTGAAGCGTGTTGCCATCAAGGCGCACGCGCTTGGAAAATGCTTTTAAGGTCAAGAACGGCTGTTGATCGAGCAGCCAATCAAGTTCACGCTTGCCGATGGCCGTGACCGAAGGCAGATGCCAGGATTGCCTGGAACCGTAGATATATTTGAGTTCCAGTTCCGGGAAAAAAAACGGTTTTATTCGGGTGGCGATTTGAAACAGAACCTGGCCGTCCCGGGCGATAAAGTATAACCGCTTGAGCTTGTTTTCCCTTGCCTTGATCAATACCCGGCTGACAAACGCATAGAGCAGGGGGCCGGCCACATTTGATCCGATATCTGCATATACTTTTTCACCAGGGGTGATATCGAGGTTTTGCAGTCGTGCCAGCCGGGCGGCACCGGCAAATTGCTGGAAGAAAAATGAGGTTTTCCCGGGATAGGGGCCGCCACCGCCCAGGGTATCCTCATACCGGGTGTCGTCGGTCCGGTTATAGTAGTGGGTGGCCAGGCCGTTTTGTTGGGCAGGGACAATATCTATGGCGTAGTTGTTGCCGATGTGGAGGATTTCCCCTGGCCTGCAGTTTTCCTGTTCAATGATGTATGTGAATAACTGGCCGCTGACTTTGGTCCTGTTTAGATCGCTCGAGGCATAGATCACATCTTGATCTTGGTAGATATTGATGCGGTATAAAAGCTGACGGATATAATCGCAGTTCAGGTACATATCCGTGGTGAAAATAACTTTTTTAGACGTGTCTCTGGCTTTTTGAACAAGTGAAATCATGGGTTCAATCGGGCGGATAGCATCCAGTTCCAGAGCGAATTCCATGGCCATGAGCGTATCCCGGTCAGCGTCTGTCAGATCGTTGCCATCGCATATCACCTGGTAAATTTCTTTAAAATTTGCCTGATTTTTTTGGAATCGTTTTTTGGCTTTTGCTTCTGCACCGATTCGAATCTGGACAAAACCATTGATAAATTCCGGCTCAAAGGTTTGTTCTTTCAGCAGGTGCTGCTGCATTTCATAAAAAATACCAAACGGGTGGACCACCCGTCTTGTTAAAAGTGTATCAAAAATATCAAAACTGATGATTTTGTAACCGTCCAAACTGATATCCGGTATCTGCATGTTATTCCTGTTTTTTTCCTCTTGGGTGCCTGTATATGGTTTTTTTATAAAGATTAAGGTGGTTTTTAAAAAGTCTGTCATAGCTGAATTGCCTTTTTACCTCTTTTCTGGCATTGGCACCCCATGCCGCCGCCACAGGCTTGTCCATTGCACGTTTCATCCCGCAAACCAGTCCGTCCACATCCCTTTGCGCCACCATGAACCCGCTTCTTTCATGTTGGATCATCTCGGGAACGCCGCCGGTTCTGAAACCGACGGTGGGGGTGGCGGTGGCCATGGTTTCAAGTATCACCAAGGGCATGTTGTCTGCCAGGGAACTGAACAAAAAAACATCGGCGGCGGAAAAATACGCCGCTTTCTTACTATCTTCTTTGACGAATCCGGTCACCTTGCAATCAAACCCTTTAAACAACCCTTCCACTTGATCATTGATGTTTCCCATCAAAATCAGAAAGGGGTTTGAGGCTTTGATTTTTAAAAGGGCTTCCAGGGCGTATTTGATTCCTTTCCGCTCATCCTCAAGAAAGGTGGCAATAATAAGCACCACAAATCGGTCCGAGGGAAGACCCAGCTTGGCCCGGGTATCTGTTTTATCTAACGGGGTGTAAGCCTGGGTGTCAATTCCGTTGGGTATGACAACGGGGCATTGGCACTTTAAAGTTGACTGGTCAATCATTTTTGCCATCCACCTGGAAGGGGTCACAATGGAAAGATTCGGCCGTCGGGCCACCATTCGTTTGATGGCCTGCATGGTGCCGGTCAGGTCGATGGGGGTATTGATGGGCCAGTTTCCAAGCTGGGGGCAATTGGCACACCGGGATTTGAACCGCTGGCACTCCAGGGGATAGAGGCACCCCCCTGTAAAGGGGGAGCAATCATGGAAGGTCCAGACAGTTGGCCGGAGATGGGAAATAATGGCCACGGTCAAGGGGGAAATGGCACCGCACAAATCGTGAAAATGGACCAGGTCGTATTCAAGTATGCGCTTCCTGAACAAGAGGAATGCCAATTCTACCGGAATAATTTCCGGCAACCCCATGTATCTGGTCAGGGTGTGTATTCGCCTGAGGAGCAGGGCCGGCAAGGCCCGGGAGCCGTATAACGGAAGCTTATTCCCGCCATCATGGCCGCCAATGGCAAAATAATGGTGGGCCAGGTGGTCGTTTTTATTAAAAAGGGCTGTTAATTCCTCTGCAACCAGACTTGCTCCGCCGCCGGTTCGATCTGCTTTGCTGATGTATGCTATTTTCAATGGTCTCTACTCTTCTGGAAGTTCAATGTGTTTTTTATAGTTAAAAAAGAATCCTCCCAGCCCGGAATAAAGGATTCTCAATTGCTGGACAAAGGGTTTTTTTAGCCGGTTCATGAGGACAATCCGCCGGATTAAAAACAGGAGGGCATCAAAAATACCCAAGCCGCTCTGGTAGGTTAAGTAGGCAACCTGGTTCCTGACTTCATACAAAAATTTCCAGAGATTTTGGCTGTTGATATCGCTATAATCTACACCTTTGTTTTCAGGAAGCTGGTGAATAACCTGGCTGTCCGGTATGTAAAAGGCAGGAAAATGCGCTGTGATTCTACCGCTGTATTCCCAGTCGTCCAGCCATATGAAAAAATCCTTGACCGGGTATCCCAGTTTTTGGATCGCTTTACGATTGATGAGCATGGAAACAAATGAGCATCGGTCTATCCGGTAGCATCCATCATTTTGGGTCAAATGCCAGTCCCAATAGACCTGGTTGGGCAGGGGGCTGTTCATAATACATTTATTGCCATCTGTCCAGTTTACCCGGCTGGCCAGAAAACCGATCGTCTGGCCTTTGTCTTCAAATACCGGGCAGGTGATGAGCTTGGAGAGGGCATCCTCCTTGGGCAGGCTGTCGTCATCCATGATCCAGATCCAATCAGCTCCTTCTCCAAAGGCCTGTTTGATGCCGTGGTAAAAACCGCCGGCACCGCCTAAATTTTTGTCCAATAGTTTGGGGCGGATACGGTCATTTTCAAGACCCGCAAGAAAGTCCCGGGTTCCATCTTGGCTCAGGTTATCCACGACGATAATTTCATCGACTGGCCGGGTCTGATTCAATACTGCCGTGATGGCCATTTTCAACAAAGGGAGTCGGTTGTAGGTGACAATTACACAAATGATTTTCATGGTATGTTTAAAAAGATTCCTTTTCAATTATAGATAAATGGGGTGCCATGAGTCGCATGTCACAATGATCCAGTGAAAGATTATTATTATAGTACGGGTCTTTTGCATGCAACCGTTCCTGCCATCTTTGTTTATAAAAAGCCACATCTTCAGGATACACATCAAAGCTTTTTTCCCCGTATACCTGGTATTGGGACAGGGGTACATAAAGGTTCCGATATCCTTTTTCAAGGCATCGCATGGCAAAATCAAAGATGGTATATACGCCCCCATAGGCGTTGTCAAACCCTCCCAGGGTATCCCAGGTTTTTTTGGAAATGGCACAGCACCAGGGGTGTGCAAGGGCTGTGTTACGCATGACTGAAGCAAAAGCCAACAGGCCGGGTGTCTGTGACGGGAAGTCCATATATAGATTCAAAGGTACGCCGTCCGGTCGGTTGACGAGGCCGGCATGGATGATCTTGTCGTTCGATACAATTTTAGCAGTGATGCAGCCAATGCCGGGAATTTGAAAAAAGGAGATCAGTTTCTGGTCCGTTTCTTTCTTGTCTTCCTCCAGTCCGTTGATTTTAATAAGGATATGTTCTTTTCCTGAAGATTTTATGTGGCGGTTCAAATAGGCGGCAAGGTTTTGGTGTTGGTTGTAAATGATGGTTTCATGGGCCGGCCCATTTTTGAATCGTATGGCGTAGTTGCCCCGCCAGGCATGTTCAAGTTCATAGGCCACCCCCTGGATTTTCCTACGATCCAGGGCGGCTTGGACAGCCTTGACTCCTTTTTCGAAAATAAAGGCTTTGGCCTCCAGATCAAAGGAACATGAAGTTTCGGTTTGTCTGAAATTATAGAGTGCCTTGGGAATATGAATAACATGATCGGTGACTTCGGCGAGTCGAAGCACAAAATCAAGATCCTGGGACCCTTCAAATTCCTTGCGGTAGCCACCGATTTCCAGGCACTTTGATTTTTTTACGACCATCAGATGAAACAGATAATTCCCGGAAAGCAGGCTCTCCGGTGACCATGCAGGCTTGCTGATTCGATCGTGCCTTTTGCCGGCAGGAGAGATCAGGTCCCTGTCAGAATAGATCAGATTCGGCCGGTCATGCTCCAAAATCGCTTGGGCTATTTCAAAAAGCGCATTCGGGGTCAGGCGGTCATCATGGTCAAGGAAGGCAATGTACATCCCTGAAGCCCTGCGGATCCCCCGGTTGGTTGATCGACAGGTCCCCTGGTTTTTTTTATTTTTTAACACTTTGATCCGGGGATCTTTGATCTGGGCGATTCGGGATAGACAGTTAAGGGTATCCGGGGCATTGCTTGCATCGTCGATGAGTATCAACTCCCACTGCTGAAAGGACTGGAACAGGGCGGAGTCCACACACTCAATTAAAATATTCCGGGGGGTGTTGTAAAGGGGCGTTACAATGGATATGAGCGGTCTGGTCTTCCAATTTTTTGACCATTGATATTGCGCTTTCCATGTTTGGGGGGTATTTTTTTCAAAATGCGCAAGCCAGCGACCATATTCAGGGAGTTCAGCCAGATGAAATCGTTCGAAGTAATCACTGCCGGGAACCCTGACCAAAGGATAGAAAATCAGATTGAAGAGACGCTCCATTCGAGGCTTGGCAAGAGCGGTAACACGACGGACTTTGGGGTTTCTTTGGATCAGTGCATAAAAAAGACGGATAAAATGGTGAACACCCTTCCAGCCTCCTGTACGGCTTTGTCCCAACCCTTTTTGGGCAGCTGTTTTTTTTGCATCGTTTTCTGCTGCTAATTTAACGCTCACGTTTTGCTCTTTGAATATAGGGATTAATTTTTTATTTTCACTTCAATAATCTGCTGAGCGTTTTTAGTCAATGAAATTGTCAGAATCATTCACAAGGGAAGGGGAGTAGGATTAAATTTTCTGTGTTCAGCTATAACGGTTTGCCAAAAGGTCATCAATATCATGGAGATTTTATATATTTTAATCTCATGTTCAAAAATGGTTTTTCAATATATGTATATGTGATGAAAGAAATCATAAGAGTCATGGGAAGTATGATTAAAATTGTATTTAGAAAAGCACTGATAAGGAGATTTGAACTTGAAAAGTTAAAGAGAAAATTGTGCTGAATGACATTATGAACAATTATAAAATGAATCAGGTAGATTGAATAACTTATTTGCCCGATTCCAGACAACGTCCTTGACATAAATCGTGGAATATATCTTGATACCAGCAGATAGCTAAAAATAAAAAATGCCCATAAAAGCCCTTCAATGGTTGGCCAGATAATTTTCCAATAATCGGTACAAGGCCATCCGCCATGTCGATTAAACCAATATAACGCATAGAAAACCATGGTGGCAGATACAATGAATAAATAAGGGCCCACTTTTTTAAAATTATTATGTATTCCTTTCCTATGTATAACTGCCAGACACATCCCTATTAAAAATTGGTCCATTCTGCCGATTATCGTCCAGTAACTCACATCCCTGATGATTGATCCTTCCAGATACGATAGGATTCTCATCACCATAAAAACCAGGATAATTCCCAATAAAGCTTTCATGCCGTTTTTATTCAAAATAATGAGCAGAATAGGAAATACAAGATAAAATTGCCATTCAACAGCAATTGTCCAGAACATTGCTGAAAATGAACCCACTGAAATGGAATTTTTTGCATTGGCCATTCCAAATAGTGTTTGCAAAAAGGACAACATGTTGAATTTTTGTGGAAAAGAAAATATCCCGACAAATAATAAAAGTAAAAACAAAGGATAGGTTCTTAACAGCCTGTTTGTTATAAACTTTGAATAACTGATTTTTTTATTGAATGTTCCCACCGTAAATATAAATCCGCTTAGAACCATGAAAAGAGCAACCGCAGTATGTCCTTCAAGTATAAATGATAGAAAAGGATTGTTTGCAATGAGCCGGTGTGAGACCAAGTACTCCGGCAAATAAGGCGTATTGTATGTCAATTGATGCCATACCAACTGAACACCATGATAAAAGACAATTAATAACGACGTATATGCCCTGATATGATCCAGTTGAGGTATGTAATCAATATTCTTACTTTTTATTCGATAATTTTATTCAGTGCTCTTGATGTGTTGTATCGACATTTTTTGCACTCTTATAGCCGCTTTCAATTATTTTTGTTAACAATGGACTGGCCGCGCCGTCATAGATTTTTTTTGTTTCCGACGCAATACTGGCATGCAACGGCTGGATAAGGATATCCCATTCCGGTCTGGCCAAAAGAGCCCATGCCATCTGCTCTAAAAGTGTATGGGGCAATTGGGGCAGATCCTGTATTTGAAGACCGTGGAAAAAAACTTGAACCGCCGTATTATCCCCGGCATCTGAAAGCGCAAGGGTTTGGTTTTTTACAAATTCTTTCCAGGAGTTTCCAAATTTATCTTTACAATCTTGAGGAGTATTTGGAAAATATCCGTTGCAATATTGAATCATAGATTCTCCGAATGTTGGGTGTGTTGAGTCTGTCAAACAGGTCTAAATATCATATCCCAGGGACTTTTTCCATGGGTGTTCTTGACTTCTCTCTTAATCACGAATAAAAGAGGGGTGAAATAATGGATCACAACTTAACAAAAAGGGAAGTTTTCAATGACCGCCATTCTGCGGGTCAAGTCTTAAGGAAACACAGGGGAAAATGGTTTTTAGTTCAATATCTTTCTTGTTTTATTTTCTTCCCATCTTCTTGATCTTATACTTTTTTACCCGATTCAGAAATGCGGTGTTACTTGTTTCAAGTTTGTTTTTTTACGCATGGGGTGAGATAGAATATGTCCTGCTGCTTATTTTTTCCTGCCTTGTAAATTATGCCATTGGCCTGCTGATAGATGCTTACCGGGACAGGCGGGGCCGTTTTTTCCTGGGGGCAGGGATTCTTTTGAATATTTTGATCCTGGGTGTATACAAATATTTGTCATTGATTATCCATTCCTTGAATTCAGTGCAGGCCCTGTTCAAAATGCCATTAATGGAAGAGGTGGCCGTTCACCTTCCTTTAGGTATTTCATTTTTTACCTTCCAGGCAATTTCATATTTGATTGATGTTTATCGAAAAAAGGCTCCGGTAGAAAAAAATCCGATCAATGTGGCATTATATATTTCCATGTTCCCGCAACTTGTGGCAGGCCCCATTGTCAGGTTTTCTACCATCACCAGGCAGATAAACAGCCGGAGCGTTACCTGGGCAAAATTTGCAGAGGGAATTAAATTTTTTATCATCGGCCTTGGTCAGAAAATGCTTATTGCCAATACCGTGGCAAAGGTGGTGGATGAAATTTTTAAGGTACCGTCCCAGACCCTCGACGCATCCCTTTCCTGGGCAGCCGCTGTTTGCTATTCAATTCAGATATATTTTGATTTTTCCGGCTATTCCCACATGGCCATCGGCCTTGGTCTAATGATGGGATTCAACCTGCCTGAAAATTTTAATTATCCCTATATTTCCCAATCCATAACCGAATTCTGGAGGCGATGGCATATTACGCTGTCCACCTGGTTTCGGGATTATCTTTATATCCCTTTGGGGGGAAATAAAAAGGGAAAACAGCGGACATATATCAATCTTATTATTGTCTTTTTTCTATGTGGGCTCTGGCATGGGGCCAGTTGGACGTTTGCTGTCTGGGGACTTTATCACGGAGTTTTCATGGTGCTGGAAAGGATAGGATTTACCCGATTCCTGCTGCGAATGCCAAGGATTTTACGGCATATTTATTGCCTGGGTGCAGTGACCATCGGGTGGGTATTGTTCAGGGCAGAAACCTTTGGCCGGGCCGGTCACCACCTTAAGGCCATGGCAGGCTTGGGCACGGGCGACGGCAGTGTATATCCATTGCTAAAATATCTTCAACCCGATGTGATGGTTGCATTATTTGTGGGTATTTTATTTTCCACGCCCTTTATTGACGGGATATCCGATCATGTGAACCGGTGTTTTTCCCAGAGGACCCCGGTTGTTTTCAGGACCGTTACCATCCTGTCCGAGTCCCTGACTCTTTTGATCCTTATGATGATATTTACCTTGGCTGTCATGGGGCTTTCCGCCGGTGTGTATAATCCGTTTATTTATTTTCGATTTTAAAAATGACCCATTCAATGAAAACCGATAAAACAGCAACCCTATCTGAAACACTCCATAATATTATACTGATCCTCTTGTTTGTATGTGCCATTTTTATCCCTGCTGCCGGGCATATGGCAGGTGGTTTTGACGTTCAGTATATCAAAGAATCAGAAAAAAGATCGCCCAACCATGTCCCGGATTTCCCCAACAGCCCTGAAACCATAAGGGCGTATCCCCGTCAGCTGAATGCCTATTTTAATGATTACTTTGGTTTCCGGTCATGGCTGGTATCCAAGAACAATCTGCTTCGCCTTAAGTTGGGTACGTCTCCTTCTGAACGCGTCATCCGGGGCAAAGAAGGCTGGCTTTTTTATACCGGAGAGGACATGGTAGACCAATACCGGGGCATCAAGCGTTATACCTCCTCGGAACTCAACCGCTGGGTCATAGCCATGGAAGAAAGAAAAACATGGCTGGCCCAGAAAAAAATTCCCTTTATCATAGTTGTGCCGCCGAACAAGATGACCATATATCCTGAATACCTGCCGGACTGGATCTCCAGGACCGCTTCTGTCACACAACTCGATCAGCTTGTTTCAGCGGTTAAGGATTCCCAGCTGGACTTTATTGATTTAAGATCTCCCATAATGGAAGCCAAAAAGCGATCTGGCGTTTATTATATGACCGATTCCCACTGGAATCATCACGGCGGGTTTGCCGGATATATGGAAATTATGAAACGGGTTAAAAAATATTTTCCGGACCTGGTGACCGTATCCATGGCGGATGTGAATATCTCATACCATGAAAGTCCTGGTATGGACCTTTGCAACATGCTCAATATCTCAGACTATAAAAAAGAACCCTATGCAGACAGGGTTTCTCTTAAAAAACCGTCACATGTCTTAAGCGAAACCTTCCTTGGCAAAGGGCCGATTCCAAAAATTGTCAGGACCAGTCTGTCTGAAGCCCCACGGGTGCTGGTTTTTCGGGACTCCTATACCATCAATATGGAACCGTTTTTTAATGAGACCTTTCAAGAAATTATCTATGCCGGATACGACATCATGAAGTTCGATTCCACCCTGATAGAGCAATACAAACCGGATTTGGTGATTCATATCATGATCGAACGGGCGCTCCGGTACAAGCCGTTTAATCCGACTGGCGTGAGCGATGACAAACTTCGAATATCAAACTGGGGACCGGTCACGGTTCAGCTGGGCAAAAAATTTAATGCCCAGCCTAACAATATGTCCGCCATGTGGATTATAGGGCAAAATATTACTCCGAATACAATTATCCTATGGAACAAGCACCGCCTGAAGACAATTGTCAATATGGAAACATCCGTTGTTTCAGCTTTTATTCCAGATAGTGTTTATGCAGCGCCGGGAAAATACGAAATACAATTGCATGATACTGCCAGAAACGAGTCTTCGGAAAGCGTCGAGTTTGTTGTTACCGATTAACACGCCTGTTGGCGGATCAGCGAAGCACCTGAAAATAGACCGGCTCAGTCTGCTTTCCGGTCCGGGTATCTTTAATAAAGAGCGGATATTGCCCGGGATTGGCATACCATTTATCGGGCACGGATGCCGTTAAAACAGTATCCTGGGGGTCTTGAAACGTCAGCAGTTCCTTACCGTTCCAGATGATAACGGCATGGCGGTTGAAATTTACACCCACAATCCAGACAGCAGACCGCCCATCCGGCTGTTGGTTGAATTTTTCACCTGATTTTACACTGGAAGGTCCCCAATTTTTTATTTTCATTTGGGGCAGCGGATTGATGGCAATCAGTTCGGCATAGCTTTTGATCCCTGTGAAATCCACATGCCCGTCCGGGTGGTATGCCATGGTATAAATGGGGGCTGTGGCATCCTCAACCGCACCCAGGCTCAGATAGGTTTTAAGATCCGGCCGGTTAAATATGAGTGTGTTAATATCCCCGGGACCATAAAAAAAGACATTGTATCCCGATGTATTTTGAACATAGATCTGGTTGAACCCCCCGGGAACGGGCATTTTTTTGATATCCTGAATGCTGATTCTGTCCTTTTGGCAAAGGCTGGCCCAATACCCTCTGAAGGATTTTACCCCGCTTGTATGGGTTAATAGAAATAACCCGATGGCTGTCAGCAGGAGGATGTATATCCCCTTGTGTCTGCCCAAGCTTTCAAATCCATGATTGAGGATCAGAGCCATTAATGTGGCCATGAAAATGGAGGGAATGTACCAATAAAGACGGTGCTGCATATTGGCCATGGGTAGTACCGGCCCCAAGGCCACCGCTACCATTAAACAGAGAATGAAAAGGCTGGATCGCCCTTTTGCCAGTAAAAAGACAGAATAGCCGACCAAAATAAGAAACAAACCGATGCAGATCAGGGGAACCGGTGTAAAGGCGGTGAATGAAAAGGAAGTATTCGAAAATTGGAAAAAGATGGTGATGTATTTGAAAAAAGAGACCAGGATCACTGTCGGATCAAAGGAATAATAGTAAGGGCTTTCCACACTGGTGGTGACATTGGTTGTTCCGGTTTTTAATATCATGATCCAGGAAAAATAAAAAACCATGACAAACAGATGAAGAAAAATAAACCCGGGGGGACGGTAGGAAGACAATTGTTTGAATGGGTTGCCGGACCTTTCCATCTGGCGAAGCCAGTGGAAGAGCAGAAAAATGACCGGTAAAACAATGACCATTTCTTTGGTCCGCAGCCCCAGGTAATAGAAAACAAGGCAAAAGAGTATATTAAATAGTTTCTGGGGTTCTTTTTTTTTATCTGTGGCATCCAGGAAAAGATCTGTGGAGAGCAAAAAAAAGGTTCCGCCCAGTAGATCAAAGATGGCTGCAATCCATTGAACTGCCATGGTGGAGTTGGGCCACATTCCGAAAATCAGGGCTGCGGTAAAGGCAATATTGGCTGGGTCTTTTTTCTGAAGCCGGATGAGGGCTTTTTTCAGGACAACAAAGACCATAAAGGTGTTGAAAATATGCAGGCAAAGAAGGGCCAGGTGAAAGAAAAATGAATCGCTTCTCCAGAAATAATAGAGGATTTTGATAAAAATAGCTCCCACAGGGCGGTCATTGTATGGCATATTGGGCAGAAAATTGAAAATGTCCTGTACAGGAGTGAATTGTACCAGTTTCAGCCAGTTGTAGTCGTCCATAAGAAAACCGTTTCTGGCTGTGATTACCCAATAGTTGTTGATCAGCGTGCCGATAGCGAGAATGGTGAAATAGATCCAATTGTTTTTAATAATTGTTCTCAAAGGCATGCTCCGTTTTTTTTGTTCTTAACCGGTTTTTTTGAACCCATCAGTAAAAGGGACAGGGTTGCACTTTGATGAATTCCCCGATCAAGGAGAAGGGAAAATCCCATGCCAAAGAAGACGGTGAACAGCCAGAGGTTGCTTCCATAGGGCAGCACTATTTCCCCAACTTGGTTGGCCGGCAATTGCCCTAAACAATACATGAGGTAAAAAAATAATTTAAATCCTATGAAATGGAACATGAGTATGGACAGGGTTTTTGCCCCGATGTATGAGGCAATCTTGCAGCAGATCTTGTTTTTTTCAAGCCTTTTTGCGGCAAGATAACAAAGGTAAATCCCCGCCATGGATGTAAAAAAATTAAGGGGGAAAGCAAATTGTCTAGTGGGCCAGTTCATAGGGGCCCAACGGATCTGGGAGAAAAAAAACAGGGCAAAGACTGCCAGGAAAAACGCATAGGCCCGATTGAGACGAAACTCAAACACGTTGTATTTTTTAAAATAATATCCCAAAAGATAATAAAAAAGGGCGTGAAGTCCCAAGTCAAACATATAGGGCAAAAAGATCTGTCGGACGTGAAGGGCATTACTCAATAGATAGAGCAGTATGCTCATAAGGATGACCAACTGGTCCCTCACCCTAAAGCGTGCTGTCCCTAAAATTAGAATTTTTCCCATGACCGCGGTGAAAAAAAGAACAAGCAAAAACCAGCTGGCACCTCCGATATCAAGGGTGTGGGAATATTTTATCAAAGCCCAAAGGCTTTCCCAGACCAGAACCAACGTCATGTTTTCTTTGAAGAAAAGAGTTTCCATTGTGGTAAAGGAAACAAGGTAATGCAGCAGAATAAAAAGGATATTAAGACTGAAAAATGGCACCAGCAGTCTTTGTGCTTTTTTCCGGACAAAACCTGCCAAAGAGGTGCTGTTAAATCGTTCCAGGTAGCCGGAGATAAAGAAAAAACCCGGAATGTGAAAAAGATAGATATAGGGGTTGTATGGGGATGCCACATGTCCCATGAGCACAAAAAAAATGAGGAGAGTTTTAAGGATATCCGCCCATTCTATTCTGCTGTATGGGCCGGATATCCCCCTGTCCCCATTTTCCTCGGCTTTTCTCACCGGATCTGAAAAGGTCCAGACCCGATGCACTATAAATGTGATCAGGGGAAGCACTCCGGCCGTAAGGACAACTTTCAAATAGAGGTTAAAGGTCCCTGCTGCATGGGAAATGAGCATGGCAATCAGAAGCGCGGCCAGCTGAACAAAAAGGTATTTAAGGGATTTTATCAGGGACAGATCGCTTTTGAATACCCATCTGGATTGGGCATAGTAGGAAAAATGGTAGGCAACCAAAAAACCGGTCAGGTTGGAAAAAAAAAGGGAGGGTTGGATGAACCGAATGAAGAAAGAGGCCACCCCCACATGAAGTCCGGTTGAGATAAGCCCCACTATTCCGTACCGGATCAGTTTCAGGCGAAAAAAACTTGAACTGAAGCCAAAGGTCATGAGGTCAATACTCTTTGTCTAAAATGTATTGGGGACGCTGTTTGGTTTCAAGGTAGATGCGCCCCAGATATTCTCCTAGAACCCCGATGCCGATGAGCTGGACCCCGCCCAGAAAGAGAATGGATGTTAATAAAGAGGCATAACCGGCAAGATCCACCCCGAATATCAGGGTCCGCAAGATGATGTAGGCGCCGTAAACAAGGGAGAGCATGGAGATCAGAGATCCGACGTATAGCCATACCCGAAGCGGAACCGTACTGGAGCTAGTAATCCCGTCCAGGGCAAAATTCCAAAGTCCCCATCCGTGGAACTTGGTTTTTCCGGCCCTTCGTTTCTGGCGTTTATACTCCACCACGCTGGTTTTAAAGCCCACCCAGGCAAAAAGTCCCTTCATGAACCGCTGGTTTTCCGGTAGTTTTTGAATGGCCTCAAGAACCTTTCGGGTAATGAGGCGAAAGTCTCCGACATTTTCGGGGATTTTGGGATGGGCTATCTTATTATGGACCCGGTAATAGTTCAGGGCTGTCATTCGTTTTAGCCACCCGTCGGTAGAACGGTCCATTCTTTTGGCAACCACCACCTCAAATCCATCTCGCCATTTTTCGATAAACGTGGCAATCAGCTCGGGGGGATCCTGGAGGTCGGCATCTATGGGAACGATTACCTCCCCCCTGGCGTGATCCAGTCCGGCTGTCAGAGCGGCTTCTTTTCCGAAATTCCGGGAGAAATCGAGAATACGCAGGTTCGGGTAGCTGTCTTTCGCTCGAATCAGCTTTTCCAGTGTTCTATCCAGGCTTCCGTCATTAATGCAGATTATTTCAAAGGCCAGATCCAGCCGATTGAGGGTCTGGTGGATTTTGTCAATGAAAAGATCCACCACCTCTTCTTCGTTGAAGAAGGGACAAACGATGGATAAAATAACAGGTTGGTCAGGCATAACCTCAGGTATCCTTTTGGGTATGGATGTTCACGTTATTTTTAGCCAATATGAAAATCAGGTTGAAAAGGGCGCGGTTTGTAATTTAAGTCCTGCCGAGCATTGGTAAAGTCGTATGCCAAGTCCTGGTTCATGCGTTGGAACATAGCAGCATTGGGTCCTGCTGAGGTCAGATTGTTGAGTAACCAGCAAGTGGCAAGAATCGCTTTTGGCGGCAAAGGCAGAATTGTCACAGGTTTTTCCATCGCCTGGAAAACCCGCTGAACCATCTGGCGGTAGGTTAGTATTTCCCCGCCTCCTATGTTGAAACTGCGGTTATAACTAGCCGGATTTTTGATGGCTGAGACCACGGCTGCGGCCACATCGTCGGCATGGACGGGTTGTCTTAAGCCATTGGCCGGACTGGCAACTGGCAGTATTTTCCATCGTTGAATAAATTTTGCTATTGCTGTGATGTTTTGGTCATATCGCCCGTCATAAATCAAGGTTGGACGGAGTATGGTCCAGGGAATTTTCTTCACAGTTGCTGTCTGGATAATCGTTTTTTCAGCCGTCTGAATCAAATTGACGAGCTTTCGTTCTTCAGGATTGGGGCTATCTTTCTTGCTGAATATGCTGGTGGTACTGAAGACGATCAGCTGTTGGCAGTCATGCAATTGAGGTAAAAGAAGGGGAAGGAGCCACAGGGGAAGCAGGCTGACAACAATTGATTCTGGGATGAGGTTTATGGGAAGTTTCTTATCCAGGGGGTTCCAGGTAAAGGTGTCGGCTTTGTCGATGTGAATTTGTTTGCGGCTGAAGCACTGGCCGTTAAAACCTGTTTGGGTCAATCGTTTTACCAGCCAGCGTGCGATCAGGCTGCTGGCACCGAGGATTATAATATTGGGGCTTCTACTCATTTGGTTTGATGCCTTAGGGTTATAGTGTAATGACATTTGTTCGACTATTTCGAATTCCTTTACTTGGGTGATAATAAAGTTGCATATGTTGATACATCATTATCACAATTTTGGAAGTAAATCAGAAGATTGATTAAAAGGCAATTGAAAAGTTTATTTCAGATGGCGGAAAGCAAATCCATGGATTCTGATAATAAGCTTGCAATTGATTATAGTATTTAATAATAAATGTACTTTAGACATAG
>Ga0208900_1001006_pt1 | contig 16148 bp, 6 predicted proteins | sample AntAceMetag02UKK_FD_184763 | JGI IMG/M metagenome (GOLD analysis project Ga0208900, IMG submission 184763) | Saline lake microbial communities from Ace Lake, Antarctica - Antarctic Ace Lake Metagenome 02UKK (SPAdes) (version 2) | ecosystem: Environmental > Aquatic > Non-marine Saline and Alkaline... | reverse complement strand
AAGCCAAGTTCCATTTCGCCAAAAGCAAGAGGGACTAGGCTAAAATTATTGTTATTCAAAGAGATCCAATTATCGGTAGTATTAATGTCTGAACGTCCTCTCTCTAAAAACAATGGTGGTGAAAATATATAGGTTAAATCAATCAGTTCTTGTTCATCATTTCCATTTAATTCACTATCTAAATAATGACCTTTGAGCGTTGCGCTTGTTTCACTTCCACCAACATGAATCATATCATAAACTCTTTTAACGGCATCTGCCCCTAAGTTGGGATCCCCCCAGATGGGGACATTACCTATGCTAATCTTCAGCGATATTTGGCTTGGCAAGGTTCCAACGTTTGCAAATGAAACTGTTGTAAATTGATTTCCGAAGGAATATTCTGTGTTGATATTGAAAGTATGTTGCCTTTTTACAATTCCGGTAACATCGCCGGCACCAATTGTAGTAGCTGTTGCACCCATACTCAAGGTATTGCTTCCCATATCGAGACTTCCCTTAAAGTCAGTTGGATTGGTGCTTTGCAGGTTGAGTATACCATTTACAGTAATACCACTATTAAAAATTACTCCCCCTGTTCGGTTAATTGTTAGGTTGGTGACGATGGGTGTTGCAGAAAATAAATTGCTTGCAATTGACAGGGCTGTGGCTGGTGTTCCTAAATAAGTTAAGAAAGATAAGGACGAAGTAGGGCTTGTTTCTATATAGCCTGAAGCCTGACTGATGGTTCCATAAATCCCCAGGGTATTTCCCCCAATTATCATATTTCCATCGGAAAGGCTGAGGCTTGAAAGTACGTTTACGTCTTTATAAAAAACAACACCGCCGTTATTATCAATAGTTAAATTATAAAAATTTGCAGGAGTGGAAGCTCCATCAATGGACTGGAGCGATGTTCCATTTAAAACAATGGTGTTACCAACGGAGGCAGTGAACGTTCCATTGTTGCTTATGTTTCCACCAATGTTGTAGGTGTAAGCTCCTGCTGCAATAGTAGTACCCGCATCAATAGACAAATTTCCCGCTACATCAACCTGGGCTCCGACGGTTACTGTTGTTGTGCCCGTGATGTTAAAATTTCCGGTAATAACCATAGGCGTTCCGGATAATGTTTTGGTTCCGCTTCCACTTAGGATGAGATTGTAATACCTGTTTGTCGCTGGATTTGGAATTACAATAGTTTGGTCGGCACCATTATACTCTACTGTGGTCGCTCCATTTATCACTGTGCGCCAGGTTCCGTTATTATTTACAGCCCCTGCTATGCGTATAACACTTCCCAACAACATTTGCAAGATTGCTCCATTATTAATGGTTAAATTATAGAAGTTTGTTGTTCCTGAATAAGTAGCACTAGAATTAGTGAAGATTACATTTCCTGTTCCGGGATAAAATGTTCCATCGTTTATCCATGCACCACCTGCGCCATATACTGTAATAGTATAGGAATTTGCAGAGACAGAAGCCCCGGAATGAATTTCGATAGTGCTTGCTACCGCGTTTGAAGATGCAGTTAATGATGGATAATAGCTAAGTCCATCGGGAATTAATACTTCCTCAGTAGATAATGGTACATGGCCATCAGTCCAGTTTTGTGCTTGCTCCCATTCTGTTTCATGCCCTGCAACTTCCCCTTTCCAGGTGTTTTTTTCACTAACAGGATAGGCCATTGTTACTTGTGAATCATCCAGGTCAGCAGTTGTTGCTCCACCCAGTATGAGTCCGGTGACCCCAAGAAAGTGATTCGTGAAATCCTGGTTCGACTTTCCATGCTCATGAGGCAAGCCGCCGCCATAAGTTGTAAATTTATGCCAGAACACGAGTTTTGATTCATCATTGTTGGTTGCATCCAGTTCGGATAAGAGGTAACGCATATTGATTGCTGCTGCAGATGTGGAAGCGTTTGCTGAACTTGCAACCTTATACAAGCGTTTCACTTTTCCATCTGGGGTTGGATCCCATGGATTCCATGGGGCAACAGAACCGATGGATATTTTTAAGCTTATCCAGGTTGGCTTTAAATTAGCATCACTAAAAGTAAAGGTCGTGTATTGGCTCCCAAAGGAGTAAGTCACATTTTGCACAAAGGTGTGCTCCCTTTTTACAATTCCCGTTACATCGCCAATACCGCTTGTTGTGGCAGCGCTTCCCATGTTCAGGGTATAGGTGCTCATATCCAGACTTCCCTTGCTGGCCGATGGATTGGCACTTTGTAAATCCAAAATTCCATTTACGGTTAGATTGCTGACAGCAGTAAGTCCTGCACCATTTATCGTCAGGTTATTTATGTTTCCGGTAAACAAGGATGCGGCCAGGGAAATTGCTGATGAATTGCTAAACACAACAGTTGATGATGCATTGCTGGCATCGATATTTCCACTTGTAAGAGTTGGAGTATTGCCAGAAATAGTTAATGTATTTGCACCAAGGGTTAATGTACCCGCAGTTAATACCAATGTACCGGCAACACTTACCGAGCCCCCCAAGCTAATTCCATTGGCACGGTTTATTGTCAGGTTATTTAGCGCAACACCGGGCATTGTTGTACTGGCTCCGCTTCCGCCAATAACAATATTGGTTGAACTTCCTCCGGATAAAGTACCCGAAGTTGTAGAAATAGCCCCGTTAATGGTCAAAGTATTTGCCCCAATGTCATAGTCGCCATTTGTAAGCGTAAATGTTGTAGGAAGTATCAAATCCCCGTTTTGTGTCAACCCATGGATGTTGTTCAATTCCAATCCATCAATGGTATTTGAAACAAAAATTCCGGAAGAAATACTTTGCAAAGCTGATCCGGCAAATACAATTACTGATGATGCACTTGAAGCATCTATCTGGTTGGCCGTGGCCGAAACTATATTTCCAGTTAGGGTAAGTTGCTTCGCGTTTATATATAATTTTTTTGCACTTGTGTTTGTAATACTTGAAAGTGTTCTGTTTTGGTCTAAATAACAATCATTTGCAGGATTAGCTGCAAAAATAACATCGGCACCATTAGGAGGGACTGCACCGTCTGTCCAGTTGCTTGCTGTAGCAAAATCAGTGCTCGTGTTCCCTTGCCAGGTAAAAGTAGGGGATACTTCCAAAGCACCCATTTTTGGCGGATCCCCACGTGTAATACCATGATAAGTAGTAGTAACTCCAGGAATAGCAACACCAGGCAAGGATGCCAATGTAACATAATCATCAGCATCGGTTCCCCCAGCTGTAGTAAAAACAGGGTCGATATTCAAACTGCTTGCATCTTGTGTGGTGGCTGTTTGCAACAATGTCAATGTATTTTTATCTCCACCATAATAAGCTATAACCCCACCGGTTCCGCTAACATAATAATCATTATAATCTGCCGTAAAGGTTCCACCGGTAGCATCATAATAAATAGCATAATGGCCTCCTGAACCTCCGGTCCTGGCATTAAAAAGGATATTGTTTCTTAAATCCCTGGTATTGCTATTGGTGTTGTACCTTAGCGCATATGATTTTTCGGAACCTGAATTTGTTCCCGAAATGTAAATTGTATTGAAATAGAAACTTCCTGTTTTACCTGAATTTCCAACATCATAAATCCCATACATTTCTGTGGACGTGCTTCCACCCAAAGTAATGATATTGTTTGAATATACGATGCCATCGGTATTTTCATAAATTCCGTAAATCGATGCACCCGTGCTTGCAGCGTTCACCGACAGGCTATGAATAAAGTTTGCATCAATATTACCGGCACTTGCCCCAACCGAATTTCTGGTGAAAATCCCTGCAACCAAACCCGTGAACGAAGAAGAAGTATTCGAAATATTGTAAATCAGGTTTTGGTGAAGTGATTGCGCTTCCGTTGTTGTGTTTAAATATATTCCCGCAATAGCTGGAGTATAAGTACTGGTATTGGCATTTGCAATTGAAATATCCCTGATTGTATTTTCGTCAACCGTATTTGTTCCGGCCGTTAAATATATTCCATTAATAAGCCCCAGGGTGCCAACTGCCGCATTAGAAGTATTGTTTCTTAAATTTGAAATTGTGTTTTCGTGGATAGCTGTAGTTCCTGTACTTCTTGTATAAATTCCATAAACCTTTTGAACATTTGCTGTACTTGCCGAACTGGCAAAAATACTATAGGCGGTAGTAGTACTTCCGATGGTATTGCTTTTTATGTTGGCAACAGCTGAACCAGACAAATCGATACCATAAATATGTGTCGAAAATGTTGATGTTGTTAATCCGGTAATTGAGCCAATGTAGTTGTTGAAACAATTTATTACTCCGGTACTGGCTATTTGAATGCCATAAATATTTTGTCCATTCGATCCGCCTGTAACGCGAATAGAATTTGAACCCGTGCTTACTCCAATTGTGTTTCCTGTTACAGTTCCTATATTTACACTTCCTTCTACAACATTAATTGCGGTCCATGTGGCAATACCCGAGTTGCTCCAATTAAAATTTCGGATGGTATTGTTTTGCACCGAACTTGCAACCGTTGTCCCTATATTTAAATTAATGGCATTAAAAACGTTGTTGGTAGCATTGGTTTTCGTCCAGGCCGTTCCTTCACACTCTGCCTCACTTCCTCCAAAATAATTGTTGGAAACAGTAAAACCGTTACCGCTAACATTATTTATTTTAATAGCATCGTAAGTTACCGTTCCTGTTGGTGTAAACGATTCAGTTTCATAAAAACTATTTCCATCAATTGTCCATGTTGTAGTATTGTCCTCCAATAAAATACCCCTTGAAGCCGAAGCATGTTTGATAAAGTCGTAAATATTATTGTTGCGAATAATGTTTCCACTGTTGTCTTTTCCGCTGGTTCCCGATGAATAAATCGCGTTTACAGGCCTGTTTGCATCTGCAGCATTTGTAATATCATTATTTTCGATAACATTATTATCGTTACCAGAACTTGTGGCAGCGGTGCTGAAAAATATAATACCCGAAGAAGACCTGGATTCTGAACTTTTAATTGTACAGTACTTAACTGTATTATTTGATGCATCGTTTATAAACCTGATGGCTGATGTTCCAGTAGCTGAACCCGTGCTCGTATTTATAATGCTTAGATCTTTGGTGGTTCCCGTGGCATTTAATCTTCCATCGATGGTAACATTATCGGCACCGTTTAAGTCGATGAGTGCTGTTGCAAGGTTTCCATTAATTGAAAGTCCTGTTAAAGTAGGGTATATGTTTACAGAAGCAAAATTGGCACTTCCTGTTCCGCTGGCATTAAGCACGGCTGCTTCTGTTTCAGTTGTACTGTGATTTATTTTTATGGTAATAATCCCTTGGTGTGTACCGTCATTGATTTTATCGAAAGCAGCTTTAAGCGAAGCATAGGAAGCTGTGGCTGTGCCAATGGTAGCGTTTACTTCAACATACGGAGGTGTATATTCTATCCAGGCATTGTTGGTGCCGATCAATACTTCCTGCCATTTGTTAAAAAAAGTATTGACACCACTATGCAGCCCCATATCCACACCACTCTTGTTTATATTATCTGTTCCTAATTTCAGTACTATTTTGTTTGTGGATTCATAAAAGCTCACCTGAACATCAGCAAACAGGTTATCATTATAGTCAATTTCAAGGTCATTGTATTCAACCGTAAATATTTGGTTTGGAGCAGTGCCTGTTGTCCTGTACCTTACCCACCCGGTTCCACTTACATTATCATCATACATGGCCATGGCAATTATCTGCCCAAAGTTTGTGGCAGTACTCGTTAAATCGTAAGCACTGGCTGCGGAATAATCAGTACTGGCAACCCCATCCAACCTGATGAACCCATTTGTACACATACTTAATAGATCTGACGTTGTGTAGTTATTATCGTAATAGCTGAAGTCGAAAGGCCAGTTAATCTGTGCTTGTGCATCATCACCACTTACAATCGTTGTGCCCGATGTACAATCAATCCAACTGTAAGTTGATCCTGTTGTACCGCTTAGTGTGCCATAGTTCCAACTGGCTGACGGGCCCGATGGTGGAAGTGTTGACGGCGTATATTCAATCCATGAATTATTGGTGCCGCTGGCAACTTCCTGCCATTTATTATAAAACCCCGAAACACCACTATGGATGCCCATATCAGCACCTGAGGCAGTAATGTTATCAGTCCCAAATTTTATTACAACCAGGTTTGATGTTTCATAAAAACTCACCTGTACATCAGCATATCTTCCGTCGTTGTAATCAATTTCAATATCGCTGTATTCAATCGTCATTATTCGGTTTGGTGCTGAACCGGTTACTATTCCTCTCACCCAACCACTATTATCCCCTACTTTATCATCATAAACAGCCAGGGCAATAATCTGTCCCAGTTCGGTTGAACCACTTGACAATGTATAGGCGCTGGCAGCTGTATAACTAGTATTGGCAGTTCCGTCAAGACGTATAAATCCATTGGTGGCCGCACTAAACGAGTTGGCCGTGGTGTAGGTATTATCGTAAAAGCTGAATTCGAAAGGCCAATAAAAAGAAGCCTCGGCATCGTCTCCGGTAACAATTTCTGTTCCCCCTGAACAGTCAATCCAACTATAAGTTGTACCGAGTGTTCCGGTTTGTGTATCGTAGTTGGAGCTGGCAGCCGCTTGCCCCGAAACACTTGTGGAAATCAAACTCAGCAACAGCATCAAAATAATGCCCGATAACAGTCCTGATTTAGAATGCACAAAGTTTGAGAAACGAGCATTTTTACTGCTGCAGCATTTCATCGAAGAATCCATATGATGAATTGTGTTTCTCATTTCTTAGCCCTTATTTCCTTTCTGGTGGGTAACAACCCTGGCTCCCTTTATTCCTGTTTCGATAATGTGCTTTTTAGCAATTTCAGCCTCTGCCGGCGAATTGTATTTTCCAGAAAAATACCTGTTGGTGCCGTTAGGCAAAACTTCATAAAAAATTGGAGTGAGATTATTAAGCTGCCCGGCAGTTACATAATTTTTATAAACGCCAATCTGAACTGTATAGAAAGTCCCTTCAATTTCAGCTATATTTACAAAAGATGTATTTATGTTGCTTCTTGGTTTTTCATTCGATCCTGTTTCCGAAGCTTTTGAACTTTCCCTTTGAATAGCTGAATCTCCTGGCTGCGTTTTTTGTAAAGCAGGTTTAACAACCGAAGAGTCAATTTCCATGTTTTTTTCAGGAAATTTGTTAAACCCGATTGAGTCATGCTCTATTTCTTGGTTTACATTAATTCTATTTACACTATCAGCAACTTGCAAATGTTCTTCAGGATTTACCACTTCCTTAGCATTCACCCTCTCCTGTTCGCTGTTTTGATTGGAAGAACTTGTTCCCTTTGGCCGTAGCACAAAATCAAGCCCATTCACGAAATCACCATCTACAGATACATTAATGCTTATATTTTCGAATGGTGGGGTTGATTGAAAATCCAAATTTTCCAATTGCTCTTCATCAACCCGAACAATATAGTCACCTGGATTTAAACCCAGGTAATTAAAATATCCATCCCGCTCGCTTAAAGTTTCAGCTACTTTATTTCCTTTTTTATCCCAAATCTGGATGGTGACCCGGCCCAAACCCTTCATCGTGTTTTCTTCATCCAAATAAACCATACCATTAATTTCACCTAACGAAAGAATGGGAACATAAACCCGCTTATACTGGTTGGGGTCCACAAGCACCTGGTAAGTAAGGTGTTTAAACCGCCATGCAATGTTTTCCAAATCGTAATTTGAGAACTCTACATTGTAATCAACAAAGTCATTCAAATCGGAAATGCGGACAATCGAATCTTTTTCGCTTATTATTGCCCTTCCACCCGAAACCTGGACATTAGACAGCAACACCATTTGCTCTCCTGTGTCGAGACTACCATTTTGATTCAAATCAAGAAATGGAAAGAACAATATACCGCCTTTACCTACAGATGAAGTATTGCCTGCTTTAACATAATTATTGTCGCCACCTAAAGCCAGGCTACCCTGGGCATTTTCTGAAAAATAAAAATCTTTGTTATTATACGCACCAGAAACACCCACACGGGCAAAGGGCAAATCGTAACTAAAGGTTAGGAAAAAATTATTACTTTGAAATAGAATATTTCTTTCATAAGAGACGGAAAAATACATTTTAGCAACTCTTTTTTCTATTTCTGCCCGGCATCTTAAAAAACTATTGTTGTTTAAATTATATTCTGCCGATGGTCTAAAAACCAAACCATTTCTCATTGTGTATGACAGGGATAAATTGGCAGTTGAATAAACAGATGTGTTACTTTGCCAATTGTTTAATATTGTCAAATTAGCATTAAATTTTTTATAGTATCCAGTAAATACAACATCAAATCGGTTGAAAGTAAATTCGCCATATATTGATTGTTGAAAATTAACTTTCCCATAACCCGAAACTTTTTTAATTTTAAAAGGAACTGATAATCTGGCTTTTCTTTCTTCATCAGCATTGAATTGGGTAGCTAATTGACCCTTTTCATATTTTGCATAATCAATTTCCAAAAAAGCACTTTTGCCAAATGAATAGTTCAACAAGCCTGTCATTCTAACCCCATATGCATATTCAAAGTTCAATACCATTTTACTGATGGGTTGAAGTGCCAGGGTTGCAAATGGAATATAAGGATAATCAGGAATGCTTGACAAATATTCCAAACCCGCCCCGATTGTTATGATTCGAGTAAGCCCATAATTTAACACTCCCTGACCAAATTGACCATTTTCACCATACTGTAAAACACCACCGGTAACACTGTATTCCAAAGTTTTGGCTGGCAAAAACGTGAAAGGGACATTCATTGTGCGTTCTTCCAATCGTACTTCCCCTAAAGGGCCGTAAAATTTTAATTTCAATGTAGTATAACCATAAACAATAGGTACTTCAAACACGTACAAGCCCGAGGCATCTGCTTCGGTATAGTCAACCAAAACATCGTTTATGTACAGCTCTACCATCCAGTTGGGTTCAGTATAATCGCTTATAGTATAACTACCCGAAGTCTTACGAAGTGTTGTTGGAGAGTTATTTATTGTAGCCCCAACTATGGAAGAATTTATAAATGCAATGGTTTGGGTATGTATTTTACCCGCCTGGGCTTGTTTGATGTACTTTTTATCATTATCGACGAAGCGCCAACTATAGTACAGCTGTTTATCATCAAATTGATATTGATCATCGTAATAAGCAGATACATTCAACTCGCCACACAAAAACTCAGCCCCAACGCCGACACGTACATGATTATTAATTATCTCATTTGTTGTTTGAGCAGAATTAAGTGACCAATCTATCATGCCAAACTTGAACAGGTGATAGTCTCTTGGTATAATTGTATCTGCCAAAACCGATTCGTTTTGCAAGTTTGAAACATTCTGGCGCATCTGCTCAATACGCATTTGCTTAATTATCGGCAGCTCAAAATCAACTTCCATTTTCATTGAAAGTGAGCGGGAATTAAATAGGATATTTAATCCAAACGCTTCAGTAAGAATAGTTGTTTCAACATAAATTGCACCTAATTCTTTAATAAAACCATTCTCAGATTTAATAGTTTTATTTCCAATTAAAATTTGTTTCGCATTAAAATCGAGGCTATAGGTATTGTTTTCGTTTTCTACAAACCCGCTTAAATAATTGCCTTCGTTTCCCGGAATGCACTTGATGCCAAGGTTATTAAATAAATCTTCAATATTAATGTAAACTTTATTACTTTCTGAAATAACAATATCTGTTTCAAACCTCAAATAACCATTTACAGTACAATCAACCGGAAGGTCATCATAAGCAATAACAGGTTCTAATTCTATTTCTATTATTTCATTGCTTGCTTTAACATGATATGAGGAGAGAAAGATGCAGCATACCAATAATCCAAAACCTAAATGCATACTCGAGATTATGCCCTTAAATTTCTTTAGATTATATGGATTGTTGTCATGCATTATTCTTGCGTAAATGTCATTGAAAAATTACCCGAGTATGTACCAATTGGCGAACCAGCAGTGATGGTAAGTGTACCTCCAACACGTAAGGTAGTTATAAAGTTACAATCGTTATTTACAGGAAATTCAGTGCCACTTATCCCTTTTTCTGTTGGCCCAATATCGAGGTTAAACGACCCACCGTTGCTGCCGCTTAAAGTTGTGGTCGGATCATAAGTAATGGTAACTGTTCTCCCCTGACAAAGCTTAATATCAAAGATAGCTGCTTGTGCAACAGGAGAAATTGCTAAAAGCAAGATATCTCCGGTGGCAGATCTTGCCCCATCATATCCTACGGTAACAGTTCCACCTCCAGAACCGGTTAAGCAAAATGCACCAAAATGAATTGCCTGGGTTGCAGTAGTAGTAATGACTCTTTGGGGTAAAACAGGCTGAGCATAAGAAAGTGTTAAACAGCTCATGAAAACCATTATTATCGACCCAATTATAAGTTTTCTATTCACAACCTTGCTTTTCATTACCTTTGTTTTTACTTAGCGAACTACTCTTAATTTGTAATGCTGTTTTTATCTCAATATTAGTTCTTTCTCTGCAAACACTGTTTTTTTCTTTGCATCATCCCGGCTGACATAGCTTAGTTTTATCTTTCCTTCCTTTAAGTTTATCCCCGGCGTAATATTTAACTTCATCGATACATGGCGCTTCTCAATACTCGTATATACAGCAGTGCCATTTTTTGCCCCTAACTGGTAAGGTTTTCCTCGTGTTGGAATATATTCTGCAGTTAAATTCCCATACACCGAAATGTTACCCAATCTGCGTATCATAAAGGTGAGATAATAACCGGCATCTTGGCTGAATTCCAATTTTAGGCTATCTAATGAAACACTTAGTTCAATTTCACCTGTGCGTATAATAATAGGAATGGTCATTCCAACCAATGCAGTAATGTTAAAACTTAATTGATTTGATTCTGTTTTTGGATTATCCGTCCCTAATGCTGTCTGATTTTCTATTTGTTTAAACCATAAATGTGATCGATATTCACCTGCATGCATATCTGCAGTACGTCTGAACTGTAACATTACTACCTGAGGTTCGCCGGGTGCCAAAGTTATTGTTCGCGGATATATTCGTAAGAAAGGGGAAGCAAACATTTGCCCTGAATCTGCTTCTACAAGAGTTGTGCGGCTCCCATCTTCATTCATCCGTTTTTCCGTAAATGATACAGCATATGTTGTTGCTTCATTTCCCACGTTTACTAAATTAATGAGTGCTTTTTTTTGCCGTCCTTCAAATACAACACGCTTCTCAGTTACAAGCAAACTTCCCTGGCCTAATGCATCAAAAACTAGTATATAGAATAAGAACAATGTGATTAATGATCCTTTTTTCATTTTGATTATGCTTTTTGTGTCAATATATTTCTTGAAAAATATAGGAAAGCTCAAAAGAGAAAATATTGAGCTTTCCTATTAATGAGATGAACAGTTTATTCGTAGTCAACCGTTACATCATAAGTTCCTGCATAAACACCAATTACTTGATCGCTAGCAAAAGGTATAGTGCCCCCTACTAAAAATGTTGCGACACCTGCTTCTGACAAAGTACCTTGAATTGATGCTGCCCAAACCTCCTCAGCTTGAGCCCCTTCTTTAACTGTCATGGTACCAACAGTTATTTGTTTATCAGCAGTTGCACCACCATCTGTGATAAGCGCAATTGTTGAAGGAAGTGCTATTGTATAATTATCAGATGGAGTTCCTGAAAGCGTAAATAATGCCACAGTTCTTTGCGTTCCCGTGTTCACAAGAGTTGTTGTTGCAGCATCAGCTGTTCTAACACCTCCTGTAGTCATTACAACATTTCCTGCTGTTCCGGATGTAATACCAATAGTACCAAAATGTAATGGTGTGGTATTTACAATTGTGAGCACCTGAACAAGTTCGGCACCTGCGTTATTACCTGTAAGCGTAACTTGCGCTTCAACTTTGTTCGAAAATCCTACTATCATCGCGATAGCCATTAAACTTAAAATTAGTTTTTTCATTTGTAAAAAATTTAGTTAATAAAAAAATGTTTGTAGAAATTAGTTAAATGAATAATTGCATATCGGAAGATGCTCGACGGTATATCTACCGGCTTGCAAATCGGGATTCTATGCGCTATCCCTGTGTGTTTTTGTGTGTCATGTTTTTTAGTGCTTCATATTTTTTTTGTTTTATTTGTATTTGGTTAAAACTTTAATTTGACATTTTGTAATCGTTAATTAAAAAATAGTGGTCTTTTATTTTTTTAACCCTTCCTTCTTCAAGCAATTTCTTAATTACATATCCAATTTTCATCCTGGTTACGCCAAAGGGCTCTTCCATATCCGAAACCTTCACCCCCATATTATGTTGGGCGATGTATTTCAACATCTTTTCCCCCAAAGTTTGCCCCTTTTTATTCTCAACCATTGCTTGCTTTTTTTAATTGATTATTACACTTCGTTCTTTAATTGTGGTTATGCGGTGAAAACCCTTAGCCAAAGGTTGTGCCACGAACATAAAATCATGCTGTCCCTTACAGAATTGCTATTCAAAAGGGCGTGTAATGCAAAGGCTGTTAAGCAATTAAAAAAATTACAGTTTGGGAAAGATGTTTTCTTATGGAAGAAAGGAAGGGAAATATTTATGCTCGAAAATGAGCAGGCTGATCGTTTTTATGCATGAAAATGAATCACGAATAAAATAATAGATGTGGATTGCCACGGGTTAAACGGATAGCATCTGCAAAACCTGTGAAAACCCGCGTTTTAAATTTCAATACCAAACTTCTGCATCCGCCGGGTGAGCGCCATCCGTTGAATGCCGAGGGCATTGGCAGCGGCATTAACATTATTGTTGTTGTCCTGTAAAGCCTGTTGAATTAATAAAATTTCATTTTCTTGCAGGTTCAGCGAATGCGCATGTGTGTTTTGTACTTGTTTTGGTTTCGTACCAACAGGAAAATCTTTAACTCCAAGAGAGTTCCCTTTGCTGAGGATGAGTGCCCGTTCGGTCATATTTCTCAACTCCCTGATGTTGCCCGGAAATTGATAAGCCTTTAAGGCCTGAAAAACTTTCTTATCAATGCTGGGTGTAGGTTTATTTAATTTTTTCGATAAATCCTCAACAAAAAACTGAAGCAGTGGTTCGATATCTTCGGTACGTTCACGGAGTGGTGGTATATGGATGTGCAGGGTATTCAGGCGATGGACCAGATCGAGGCGGAGCTTTTTATCTTCCTGCATGTTGTCCAGGTTATGGTTCGTTGCCGAAATAATACGAAAATCGGTAGTAACAGGAAATGTTTCACCAACGCGGGTGATTGTTTTTTCTTCGATGGCCCTTAACATTTTAGCTTGCAAACTTTTTGGCATATCAGCAATTTCATCAAGAAACAGTGTGCCCCTGTCGCTGATTTCAAAAAAGCCTTTTTTATCTGCTATTGCGCCGGTGAATGATCCCTTTTTATGCCCGAAGAATTCGCTCTCCAATAACGAATCAGTAAAGGAACTGCTATTTACTGCACAAAAAATATTGTTTTTTCGCTTGCTGGCATAATGGATGATCCTCGCGATATTTTCTTTACCGGTGCCACTTTCACCAGTGATGAGCACGTTGGTGTCGGGGAATTTTGCGGCGGTCATGGCCACATCCAAAACTTCTTTAATCTGCACACTTATCCCGATAAGTTTACGATTGATAAGTTGTTCGAGGTTAGCAGATATTAATGAGTTTTTCTCTTCCAATTGTTTTATTTCACGCTGAAGAAACACAAATTTCTGGGTGCGCTGGATAGCAATTTGTATATCAATGTGGCGAAATGGTTTTCGGAGATAGTCGATGGCACCGAGCTGCATGGCTTTTATCACAGTATCCATATCGCCATGGGCCGAAATCATAATAACTTCCATCGCCGGATATTCTATTTTCACATCCTTTAAAATATCCAAACCATTTACCCCCGGGAGCCGAATGTCGAGTATCAGTAAATCGATTGTTTTTTGTTTTAGAATTGAAACAGCTTCATGATGATTGTTTGCTTCATAGGCTTCAAATCCCGATTTTACGAAAAACTCATGCAACTCTTCAGTAAAATGCTTCTCATCATCAAGAATGAGGATGCTTATTTTTTCGTTCACTTTGTGCTATTTATATTAAAACCTATTTTGAAGGTAGCTCCATGGTTTATTTTGGTTTCGACATCAAAATTACCCTTCATTTCTTTGATGATCTGATGGCTAATTGAAAGGCCTAAACCTGTGCCCTTACCGGTATCTTTGGTTGAATAAAAAGGTAGCATCACCAATTTTGCATCTTCGCTGTTAATACCCATTCCATTGTCAGTAACTTCAACCAACAGAGCGCCCTTGTCCATGTATGATTTGATAAGGATGGACATTTGATAATTATTTTGTTCAATTTCGCTTTTTTCGAGCAATGTGTCTTTAGCATTTGAAAGCAAGTTTAAAATAACCTGCTCAAATTTGAAAGTGTTTCCTACAATCAGGGGGAGGTTTTTTGCAAGGCTAAGCTTTAAATCGATCCCATTGTGCCTTAATTGTTCCGAAATCATACTCAAAGCATTTTTAATGCTTTCATTAATATCAAATTCTGAAAGAATAAAATCATTCTGGTTCCGGGAGAAGGCGCGGACATGATCGATGATATTTTTCATTCGATCGATGTTTTCGAAGATCCGTGAAGTTTTCTTTACTAAAAAATCTTTGTTGATAATTTTGGTATGTTCTGCTTCAAAAACAATATTATCCAGGGTCAAAGAGATAATATTAAGGGGTTGGTTTATTTCGTGTGCAATGCCGGTAGCCATTTCTCCCAGGCTAGCCAATCGATCGGCATTGATCTGCTGTTGTTCCAGCTTTTTGCGATGCGATATATCGCGGAGGGTGATAAGAAATGAAAGTGGTTCCCGGTCAGCATTTTGTATTAAGGTAATACTGGTTTCACTCAAGAACAGTTTATCGGATTTTTTAATTATTTTAATTTCAATATTTTGAGCAAGGCCTTCTTCTAAAGTTCTGGAAATAATACTTTTTACCAGGTTTTTTTCTTCAACAGGAACCATTCTGAAAAAATGCTGTCCGATAAGTTCGTCTTTGTTAGGTACCTCTAATAGTTCAAGCCCAATCTCGGAAGCCTCTGTTATTATTCCCCTGAGGGAGACCAAAAAGATCCCATCAGGCGAAGCGTTAAGCATCGTTCGGTATTTCGTCTCATTTATGATTAAAATATTCTCTGCCTGCTTGCGCTCTATGGCTGATGCAATAATTCTGGAAATTGATTGTAAAAATGCAACATCCTGTTTAGGCCATTCGTGACGTTTTGAACAACAGTCGAAACCAATAAAACCGTAATAGAGATCGCCTACAAAAAGAGGGCATAGGAGTATAGAAAGGATATTTTGGGCGCGAAGTAACTTTTTGGTATCCTCATCCCGGATATCGTCAATACTCTCAAAACTAAGTATTTCCCCGCGTGTTAAAAAACCATTCCAATACTTTAGGAGTTTGCTTGTTACAAGATGCTTGTATTCATTCGGAGAAACTATTCCCTTATTGCTCCAACTCTGCACGTTTTTTATCGTATCGGTTTGGTGGTTGTATTCAATGATATAGGCCCGGCTTACATCAAATGATTCTCCTAAAGCAGCCAGGCTTGATTCCGAAAACATCTCAATATTATCTACCGAAACTGCCAGTCCGGAAATCTTGGAAAGCAAATTTTCATAAATAAGTCGTTTATTCAGTGTCTGGTTAATTTCTGCAACTTCATTCGCTGTATGTTCAATTTTTAGTTTTTGCTCTTCGATCTGATGCTTTTGACGAAATAACTCCGAAAAAATCTTTGCTTTGCTAAGCAGGATATTTTTTTTGAAGGGTTTTAGGATAAAATCAACAGCACCTGCGGCATAACACTCTTCCAATTCTTTTTCATTCTTTTCGTGTGCTGTGATGAAGATGATGGGTACGATCTCCATGTTGTTATCGCTTTGAATTCTCTTTGCAAGTTCAATACCATCCATTTCAGGCATTTGGATGTCAAGAAGTGCAAGGGCGATCTCCTGACCCTGTATTTTTCTTAAGGCTTCCGCTCCTGATTCAGCAGCTATAAGATTAACATCCAATACCCGGAGGACGATTTTGAATAACATTAAATTTGCCGCAACATCATCAACTATAAGGAT
>Ga0208900_1001005_pt1 | contig 16152 bp, 10 predicted proteins | sample AntAceMetag02UKK_FD_184763 | JGI IMG/M metagenome (GOLD analysis project Ga0208900, IMG submission 184763) | Saline lake microbial communities from Ace Lake, Antarctica - Antarctic Ace Lake Metagenome 02UKK (SPAdes) (version 2) | ecosystem: Environmental > Aquatic > Non-marine Saline and... | reverse complement strand
GATGAAGACCAGGCTGCCGGGGCTTTGACCATTACTTTCATTTCTTTTTTTTAAAAACCGTGCCATAAGAACACCTTTCCTTGGAGCTAAATGAACTTGATTATTATTTGTCCACTGCCAGGTTATTGGGAGCTGTGGTGAAATTTATTGAGAGCACATCGTTATAAAAGGCTCATGTTCTGTCGTTTCGATACAGAATCTTGTGCGATTGACTAAAAAATCCCTTGATCTTGGCGTACAGGTAAAATATATTGTAAGGAACATCTGTTTCTCTATGCCCCGGATAACATTTTATTATGGGTCACAGGAATCAGGAAGGCAGATCCTTGAGGTATCAAAGGCCTTTGAAAGGGCCCATGAACTGGGAATGTTCACCATCCTCTGGTGCTATCTTAGAAATGATGCATTTAAAAAAGAGGGGAAAGATTACCATGCCGCAGCGGATCTCACGGGCCAGGCCAATCATCTTGGTGTTACCATTGAAGCGGATATTATTAAACAAAAGTTGCCTGACTCTAATGGTGGCTTCACGGCCCTCAATTTTGGAAAAACCGACCCCAGGGTTTACAGTGAACTGACAACGGATCATCCTGTGGATCTCACCCGATATCAGGTGGCCAACTGCTACATGGGACGGATTGGCCTGATCAACTCAGGGGGTGCCAGCGGCAGTGATGATATAAAAGATGCCGTGAAAACGGCCGTTATAAACAAACGCGCTGGCGGAATGGGGCTTATATCGGGCAGGAAAGCCTTTCAAAAACCCATGGATCAGGGCGTGAAAATTCTCAACGCCATTCAGGATGTCTATCTTGACAAGAAAATATCCATCGCGTAAGTGTCTCAAAGAGGTTTCAACGAGTGATCCTGTTCCGTGATAAAGTATGAATTAAGATTATAGGCTGTAAAAGCTTGCCAAACAACATAGTTTTTGTGGTTATACCCATAAAAACTATGTTGTTTGCTCTTTTGTTTGGGGGTATAGTCATAATGATTGAAGGTGTGAGGCACATTGGACTGTACGATTTTATTACTTCAGACACCTTTATTTAAAGGTGTCTGAAATCACTGTATTCCCTTGCATAGTGGGTTGGGTTCCGACCAGGCTCGGGGCCCGGTACAATTTAAATAACAGGGTGTGAGGTTTAAATTTAATTCTATAGACAACGCTTAAGACCCTCTCACCAGTTGATATCCCCACCCTCTATGTGCATCTTCTGTTTTCTTTTTTGGTGAATATCTGGTAAAAGACCCCCCATGGAAACAACAATCTTCTACATTATTATTGGTATTCTGGTTTTTGATTACGCACTTGAGCGTCTACTTGACCACCTCAACGCAAGCCGGATGGGGCAGCCGATCCCTAAAGCGCTTGCAGGGGTGTATGATCCAGACAAATATGCTAAACAGCAGCGTTATCAAAAAACTAACACACAATTTTCATTGATCAGCGCGACCTTCAACCTGGTGGTTGTCCTGGTCTTTTTCTTTGTCTCCGGATTTGCCCATGTCCATTCCTTTGCAGCGGGTATTACTGGGAACCCAATACTACAGTGCCTGATTTTTTTTGGCATACTGATGCTCGCCCAGGATATTTTGGGACTGCCCTTTCAACTTTACCAAACCTTTGTCATTGAAGAGAAGTTTGGCTTCAATAAGATCACCTGGAAATTGTTTATCGGTGACAAAATCAAAGGGTGGTTGCTGACAGCCGTTCTCGGTGGCTGTGTACTGTCTCTTATCACCTGGTTTTACTACCGCACGACGGATATGTTCTGGATTTACGCCTGGTTGATGGTGGCTGGGATCAGTCTTTTTTTTACTGTCTTTTATTCCAATTTGATTGTCCCGCTTTTTAATAAGCAGACAAAGTTGGAAGATGGCCAATTAAAGACTGCCATTGAAGATTTTGCCAACAATGTCAGCTTTCCGGTAAAAGATATCTACATGCTGGATGGCTCAAAACGTTCCACAAAAGCCAATGCCTATTTTACCGGTCTGGGGAGCAAAAAGAGGATTGTTCTTTTCGATACTTTGATAAACGATCTGACAACCGATGAGGTTGTTGCAGTTCTGGCCCACGAAATCGGGCATTACAAGAAAAAACATACATTGCAGGGAATTGTCATTTCTATCCTACAGATGGGTCTGATTTTTTATCTGCTTTCCCTGTTTCTCGGGGAGGCGGTTTTCTCCCGGGCACTGGGCGTGGATGCGGCTGTCTTTCATATTGGCCTCATCGCATTTGCCATGCTCTACAGTCCTGTTTCCATGGCAACTGGCTTGATTATGAATATTTGGTCCAGGAAAAACGAGTATCAGGCAGATGCGTTTGCCAGCAGAAATTTCAGTGGCAACGCCCTGGGTGATGCCCTGAAAAAGTTATCCATAAACAACCTGAGCAATCTGACACCGCACCCGGCGTATGTATTTTTCTACTACTCACACCCAAGTTTGCATCAACGTATTATTGCCATGCAGAAAGAATTATAGTTGCTAAATTCAAAAAGACCCTGAAACGCGACATGAGTCATTATTTGGGGTTGGTCATAAAATGGGCCACTATACGGATACGGAATATATGCTACCGTCAATTATCTGTAATTACTGACTTTATTCTTTTATCAAAACAAATTGGTTCAAAGTGGCCCATGTTGTGACCGACCCCCATTATTTTATGGTTGGATTTTCATAATTGGTGTAATCGTGGCTGTCGTCAAAAAACAATGTGACAGGGTTTTTTGGCTTGATCATAACGTCGGCCAGCTTGTGGTGGAATTTTAACAGAGAAGGAATAAATACTATTGTTCCAAATGCTTGATATGGTTGAAATTTTATCTCCAGTATAGTGGCCCATCTTATGATCAACCCCCACTTGATTTATAATCAATGGCCCATTTTTCTAACCCAGTTATTCGGGTATAGACCCAACCGATTACCCAGGTTGGATGATCCTGGGATCATACCTAAGTACCCACACATATGTTTTTCGGTATTCCACAGATGTATACCATTGATATTTATGGCTTTTATTTTGAGGAATATATGCTCGGGTACTTATGATATACTGAAAAGAAGATCAATGGTTAGGAACCGGTCTTAAATAACTTGCCCATTTCAGAATACGCGACCGTTGAAGGGGAGTGGGTCCTCCATTTTTAAATGGGGATGTTATTTCGGACTCATTCCTTAAATAATCTCTCCAAGTTGAGGTGAGTTCTATCCTGACCAGGGGGATGTTGTCAAACATACTATGCACGACATCAAAGAATGTAATGAAATATCCTCATAAACCCTTGCTCTTGAAGTCTCAAAAGTCTTTATCTCGTTCATTCTTTGATGTCGCAAGTAATAGTTAAAGGTTCAGGCCATAAACCTGTTGATTAAATCTCAAATTTTATGATTTAATTACCATTGTGGACGGAGATCACCGTTTTATCCAATGGAATAGCACAGTGCGGCATAAGGTTATGTGATGCCTTTTTTCAGGCACCTACCCATGGAAAGCATGAAAAAACCGCCCCCCCCCAAAGAAACACTTCATCTTTGTTAAAATATTCACAGTGGAATAGAATACTTATGAAAAACACCAAAGATATACCATCCATGATAGCCAGGATATTGCAGTTGGAAACAACGCTGGGAACCTTAAAGACAAAAGAGATGCAGTACCGGCACCTGTTTGAACAGGCTCCCATCATGATCTATGTGATAGATAAAGAAGGGTGTTTTATGAACATTAATCAGGCAGGCGTACTGATGATGGGATATGAATTCCCCCGGGAACTCATTGGTAAAAAATTCCAAAACTTTTTTTTCAATGAAAAAAATGAGGCTGACTTATTCCAGGATAAAATGCAGTTCCATGGGCTTGTTAAAGATTTTGAAACATCCATGGTGCATAAAAACGGTGATATCAGGCTGGTTAATATCACCGGCACCACCCGGACATCGGTGTTAAACAAACTGGATGGATACGAAGGATTTATAACGGATATAACCCATCGAGTGGCCACGGAAAATCAACTGAAAAAATCAGAAAGAAAATACCGTGCCATCCTGGACAACTCCCTGGCAGCCATATACATGTTTCAAGAGGGGGGGTATTTCAGCTTTGTTAACAAGCGGTTCATTGAAATTCTCGGATATAACAATGAACAGGAGATATTAGGAAAGCCCTTCTGGGAATTTATTGCTCCAGAAGATCGAGGCATTGTAAAAACAAGAGGCCTCCAAAGAGAGCATAAAGAGAGCGAACCCAGGCGTTACCCCTACCGGATGCTGGCAAAGGATGGCTCCATTGTCTGGGTGGATATGCAGAGCTCCCATGCCGCATATATGGGTATCCCGGCGGCTGTGGGTAATTTTATTGATATTACCAAAAGGAAAAAAGCACAAAAAAAAGTGGAAATGCTCTCAAGAAAATTAATCGAAGGTATCGAAGAAGAGAGGCGATCTCTGGCATCGGACATCCATGACGAATTTGGCCAAGCCCTGATGTTGCTGCAGTTTGACATGGAAACCTTAAAACAAACCCTTCCCATAGGTTCACACGAGTCCTGGCAGGCATGTGATAAAATCATGAATCAAATCCAGGTTCTGGCGGAAAAGGTGAGAAATACCACCTCCAGACTTAGACCGGGTCTTCTGGATCACCTGGGTTTGGTTCCCACCCTGAAATGGTCCATTCGTGAATTTAACCAACGCATAACAGACGTCAGCATTACTTTCCAGGCCATTGGATTTAAACGACGACTGCCACCGGAAATAGAAATTGTCATTTACAGGATTTTTCAGGAATCATTGAACAATATTACCAAACATTCCCAGGCAGACCGGGTGGATATCAAGTTGACATACAGCCATCCCCAGGTGTTTTTCTTAATCCAGGACAATGGCTGCGGTTTTATCCAGGAAGAGGATGGCATGCCCCTTGACGGCACATCCAAAGGGATCGGATTACTTTCCATGAAAGAAAGGGTTGCCTTTTTAAATGGAACCATTAAAATAAAATCCATGCTGCACAAAGGTACAGTTATAAGGGTCGAACTTCCCATTAATTGAAGGATAAAAAATGAACACCATCCGCATATTGATCGTTGATGACCATGATATTGTCCGGGCGGGTATCCAGCAATTATTAAAAAAGGAGCTTGATTTAACCGTTGTGAGTGAGGCGACAGATGGAAAAGATGCCCTTGAAAAGGTAAAAACGCTTCGTCCGGATGTAATACTTCTGGATATTGCCATGCCCAAGTTAAATGGCCTGGAGGTCATCGGTCTTTTACGGGAAGCCTCCCCGGAAAGTCAGATTATCATACTGTCCATGCATGCCAATGAGAGTTATGTTCACCAGATGTTGCAGTCTGGTGCCCTGGGGTATGTGCTGAAGGCATCCCCCAGCTCAGACATTGTAGATGCCATTCATGCGGTGCATAAAAAAGAATACTTTTTAAGTTCACAGATTAAAGCCGGTGTGATTGGTGTCTATCTCAATACAAAAAAAAACGAACCCACGGCCAAAGGGTATGATCTGCTCTCTGAAAGAGAACAGCAGGTATTCCGTCTGGTGGTTCAGGGAAGTTCAACCAAAGAGATTGCAGACATCCTCTGCGTCAGTCCCAAAACAATTGAAAAGCACCGCAGCAGTGTTTCCGCCAAACTGGGAATCCAGGGAAAGATGGAGATGCTGAAATATGCCATTAAAATCGGCATTGTCAATCCCGACCTCTGGGATAGTTGATTCATATCCACCCAACCGCTTTTGCCCTTCAAATCAAATTTTTTATAAATTTCACACAGATTCTCACTTCCCCTGAATAACGGCCATGTCGGCCACCGACACAACAAATATCGAAACTGTTATCATTTCAGTGTTTGGACGGAGTTTCTTATGAAAAATCCAAATTAGGGAGCCACCCCATGTCGAAATGGGTGGCACTCCCCATTGATGATTGCGTCCACGTCCACTAAACTCCTATGGTCTCAAGAAATGAGTTGCAACATAATCTTACCTGTCCCGTAGAAAACAGGGAGCAAAACCAAAGGAGAATAAAATGGAAAAACCTGTTGAAAATGGAGGATTTGCCCCCATTGAGAAAGGCATTTTCTGGCCAGCTATTAGCTGCGTATTTGCAGTGGTTGTATTTATGATCATCTTTGAACCCCAAGCCAAAAAGGTAATCAGTGCAATATTTAACTTCTGCACCGACCAATTAGGATTTGTTTATATCTGGTTTGGTGCTATTGCCCTTGGGGTTGTTGCCTGGCTCGGGTTTGGCAGATACAGCGATGTAAGATTGGGTGGCCCCGATGCCAAACCGGAATTCAACCGGTGGAGCTGGATTGCCATGTTTTTCTGTTCAGGTATCGGTACATCCCTGATCTACTGGTCATCCATTGAGTGGACCTACTATTACAAATCCCCACCCTTTGGCATAGAAGCCAAAACCCAGGCAGCCGCTGAGTGGGCTGCTATGTACGGCATGTTCCACTGGGGACCCATTGGATGGGTGATCTATGTCTTATGCGCCTTTCCCATCGGGTATGCCTATTATAATCGTAAAATGGGTGGGTTGCGACTCAGCACGGCCTGCGCCGGTGTCATCGGCGAAAAAAAGGCAGCAGGCACCCTGGGTAAGCTTATTGATATCCTGATGATTTTCGGGCTTGTTGGCGGCACCGGTACCAGTCTGGCATCGGGAACCCCCATGCTGGCCGAGGCCATCAGTCAGATGTTCGGCATTGCCCATACCCCGATGGTGGACATGTTAGTGGTGGTCATCTGGACCGCTATTTTCACCATTTCCGTTACCCTGGGGTTAAAGAAAGGCATCAAGGTATTAAGTGATATCAATGTGGTGGCTGTATTGCTTCTGTGCTCCATCATATTTGTCATTGGACCCACATTTTTCATGATCAACATGTTTACAGACAGCGTGGGCCTCATGATCAAGGAATTTGCCAGGATGTCCTTTTACACCGATCCCATCAGACGAAGTATGTTTCCCCAATGGTGGACCATTTTCTACTGGGCATGGTGGGTGGCCTATGGACCTTACATGGGTATTTTCATTGCAAGAATTTCCAAGGGTCGAACCTTCAGGGATATGGCCGTCACCGTTACCCTGGCAGGCAGCGGAGGTTGTGCGCTGTTTTTCATGATCTTCGGCAACAATGCCATGCATGCAGAGTTGAACAATATCTATCCGGTTCTTGATACCATGAAAGCCGATGGCGCACCCGCTGCCATCCTGGGTGTTCTCATGAATATGCCCCTTAAATGGATCATTCTTCCCCTGTTTATCCTTGTTGGGTTTGTCTACTCCGGTACAACGGTGGACTCCTCCGCCTATGCCATTGCAACGGTTGCGTCCAAAAATATGAAGGAAGGCCAGGAACCGGTTCTGTTCAACAGAGCGTTCTGGGCCATTGCCCTGGGTGCCATTGCCCTGGTTCTGATGAAACTTGGTGGACTTGCTCCCCTGAAAACCTCAAGCATTGCCGTGGGCGTTCCGCTGATATTTTTCATGTCCATCTCCATTGTCTCCCTGAAGAGATGGCTTAAAGAGGATTTTCCGGACAAAAAGTAATCCCCCAACACACCATCACCCCCCCTGAGCTAAAGACTCAGGGGGTTTCTTGTCGATTTTTTATAACATAGTGTCTGAAGGAAAAACTGGAAATTTTTGTGAGCATACGCTCCTCTTCGAGCCGAATACAGGGCGGGCAAAAATTTTAACCGGAGGAATACATTGAGTATTTTGAAGATTAAAATTTCAACCCAACGCCATAATCAGAAAAATTTGGGGTTTTCTATCGGGCACTAACATACATGGCAGATTTGTCTGCCTCAACGAAAATGGAAACCCTTATAATCTTCGATTGTTGGACGGAGTTTCTTATAACCGCTACGGGCGGACCTTATTCTGAACTTGGTCTGCCCACAACGAAGATTGAAAGTCCCTCTTGGTTTGCCGGGACTTTCTTATAACTGCCACGGGCAGACCTCATTCTGGTCTCGTTCTGCCCACAACGAAGCATGAAAGAGTATTAGGCTTGCCTACACTTTCTTATAAAAAAATAAACCATTGAGGAGTTTCGTATGAAAGACGTTGTAATTGTAGGCGCGTGCAGAACCGCCATTGGTGGTTTTGGTGGCAGTCTCAAAAATAGCAGTGCTGCTGAACTTGCCGCCATAACCATGAAAGAAGTGGTTAAAAGAGCTGATATTGATCCTGGAATCATTGATGACATTCGTTATGGGAACTGCATGGAACCCGCCAATTCATGTAATGTGGCCCGGGTGGGGGCCTTGCTTGCAGGAGTGCCCGATACCACACCAGCTGTGACCGTGAACCGTGTGTGTATCTCGGGCATGGAGGCAGTGATTTCCGGTTCAGCCATGATCCAGGCGGGCATGGCCCATGTAATTCTTGCTGGCGGCGTTGAACATATGTCCGGAGTGCCCTATATCGTGGACAAGGCAAGATGGGGATGCCGCCTGCAGGATCAGGTATTTGGGGATGCCATGATCCAGGCCCTCCATTGCGGCTCCCACCTCATCCCCCACCCAGAAGCAGGTCCGGTGGATGAAACCCAGGCCCCGTTAAGTTCTTTTGTGGGAAAACCTTATATCATGGGGCACACAGCGGAATTCATCGCGCAACACAAGGGGATTAGCCGGGCTGAAATGGATGAAGTGGCCTTGAGAAGCAACAATAATGCAGAAAGGGCCACCCGGGAAGGATTGTTTAAACAAGAGATCGTTCCGGTGATGATTCCCAGACGAAAAAAAGATCCCATGGTATTTGATGCCGACGAACATTTCAGACCCGGACTTACCCTGGAACAGCTGGAAAAACTACCACCGGCATTTGTTCCCAAAACAGGCAAAGTAACCGCTGGAAATGCCTCGGGTCTCAATGATGGTTCCGCCGCACTGATGCTCATGTCCCAGGATAGGGCCACGGCATTGGGACTGACTCCCCTTGCGAGAATCAAAGCCGTGGGCATCGGTGGATGCCACCCTTCCGTCATGGGACTTTCACCGGTACCTGCGGTGAACCAGCTCATGGATAATAGCGGTTTAACCATTGCCGACTTTGATCAAGTGGAGGTCAATGAAGCCTTTGCAGCCCAGTACATTGCCTGTGAAAGGGAACTGAATCTTAACCGGGATAAAACCAACATCAACGGTTCGGGCATTGGACTTGGCCATCCTGTGGGAGCCACCGGTGCCAGGGTACTTGTCACGCTTCTTCACTCACTGAAGCGTGAAAATAAATCCCTGGGCCTTGCGACCCTTTGCGGGGGCGGTGGTGTGGCCATGGCCTGCGCCATTGAAGTGATGTAACCCATCCACAAACTAACCCATTATAATTTAATAGTATAGGAATTTGCATTTTTTGATACAAAATAAATGCCATGCAATTATACGTTAAAATAAAATATTGAGCCATACAGAAGCCCGCCCAAAGGGCGCTAATTTAATATCTTCATGTGGGTTATAAAATGGTGAGACAAAGCACACAGAAAACGCATGCCTGACAATACAAAAAAAAGGAAATTTCAAATGAATTTTAATGGTAAAACAGCCCTTATAACAGGATCGGGCGGCGGCATCGGCAAATCCATTGCCCTTCTTCTGGCGGATCTGGGTGCAGATATTGTGGTCAATGATGTATCCCTCGACAATGCACAGCAAACGGCAAAAGAGATCACAGCAAAGGGAAGAAAAGTATTGGTTTCCCAGGCCAATGTCGTCAACGCAGCAGAGGTTGAAGAGATGTTCAAGTCCATTTCATCGACCTTTGGACGTCTGGATATTCTGGTGAACAATGCAGGTATTACACGGGATTCTCTGCTCAGAGATATGACTGAACAGCAATGGGATCAGGTGATGGACGTAAACCTGAAAGGGGTATTCCTTTGCTGCAAATATGCATTAACACTGATGTCTGAACAATCGGGGGGAAAGATCGTAAATATCGCTTCGGCATCTGCCCAGATGGGAAACATCGGCCAAATGAATTATGCAGCCAGCAAGGGCGGTGTTATCTCCATAACCAAAACATTGGCCAAGGAACTGGCACGGTATCAGATAAATGTAAATGCCGTTGCACCGGGATTTATCAAGACCCCCATGACCGAAGCCGTACCCGACAAGGTGGAAAAATATCTCATTGGCCAGATTCCCCTTCGACGTGCCGGGGAACCCCTTGAAATAGCCAATGCCGTGGCCTTTCTTTCATCAAACATGGCCGACTACATCACAGGACAGATACTTTCCATAAATGGTGGCATGTATGTGTAATAAAAAGAAACAGGGCAGTAGCAAAATCATGTCCGCCCCCCAGGCCCTTACGCTTATTAAAAACGGCGACACCGTTACCACTGGTGGATTCTGCGGGGCCGGTCTTGCGGAAGACATCCTCGTTCATCTGGGAGAACAATATCAAAAAGATAACTCCCCCCGGGATCTGACACTGGTTTATTGTGCCGGACAAGGTGATTTTAAAAGCAAAGGCTTAGGCCGCCTGGGCCACGAGGGGCTCATAAAAAAAATAATTGCAGGCCATTTTGGTGCCTCCCCTCTGTTGACTCAGCTGGTCATTGACAATAAAATCCAGGCATACAATCTACCCCAGGGGATTATATGTCAAATGTTTCGAGACATTGCATCCAGAAAACCTTGCACCATATCCCATGTGGGACTGGGGACCTTTGCCGATCCCCGGCTCCAGGGAGGAAAACTCAATGAAATCACCACAGAAGAGATCGTAAGCCTCATTGAACTGGATGGGAAAGAGTATCTTTCTTACAAAACTTTTCCCATTGACGTTGCCATTTTACGGGGAACTTCGGCGGATGAGTTGGGTAACATCACCATGGAAAAAGAGGCGTTGACACTTGAATCCCGGGACCAGGCCCTGGCGGCAAAAGGCTCCGGCGGCAAGGTGATTGTTCAGGTGGAACGCATCGTTAAAAATGGTTCTCTCAATCCCAGGAATGTGGTCATACCCGGGGTTCTGGTGGATGCCGTGGTGGTGGGCAGGCCGGAATATCACTGGCAGACCTTTGCAGAGGTTTACAATCCCTCCTACAGTGGGGAGGCCCAGGTTCCCATGACCCAGGTACCGCCCCTTAAGATGGGTATCCGTAAAATCATTGCCCGTCGGGCTTCCATGGAACTCAAAGCCGATGCCGTTGTAAACCTTGGCATCGGTATGCCCGAAGGCATTGCCAATGTGGCCAATGAAGAAGGAAAGCTGGAAGATCTTACCCTCACAGCAGAACCCGGTGTTATTGGAGGTATGCCAGCTTCAGGGCTCAGTTTTGGTGCCAGCATGAATCCCCAGGCCATCATTGACCAGCCGTCACAATTTGATTTTTACCATGGCGGGGGCCTGGATATCGCCTTTCTGGGCCTTGCCCAGGTGGACCGTTTCGGCAACCTCAATGTCAGCAAGTTTGGGCCTAAAATTGTGGGGGCCGGTGGATTCATCGACATTTCACAAAATGCTAAGAAAGTGGTATTCATGGGCACGTTCACTGCCAAGGGACTGGAGATTGAAGTCAAAGATGGTGCCCTTAACATTGTCCAGGAAGGCAGTTATCAAAAAATTGTCGCCGATGTGGAACAGATCACCTTCAGTGCCGCCACTGCCATTGATGATGGACGCACCGTACTTTACATCACAGAGCGATGTGTTTTCACCCTGGACCCTGAAGGCCTCAAACTGGTGGAAGTGGCCCCGGGAATAGACATTGAAAAAGATATTCTTGGCCAGATGCAGTTTAAACCCATCCTGGCAGACACCATAAAAATAATGGATAAACGATTATTTGCGCCGGAACCCATGGGAGCTTTACAGGGAACAAACCTGGGAAACGGATAAGGCATGAGGAGAAAACAATGAACTTGAATGATAATAAGCAACTGGGTAGTCAAATAATAGACAAGGCAATTGTGATGGGTGCGGCCCTTGCCGGAATTGTCAACATTGAGGATCTCAAGAAATCACCGTCCCACAAAATATCAGAAAAACTGGCCGATTTCGGTGGCGTGGGGGTCAAAGACGTTCCCGGTAAAAAAAGGGGGCAGGTGGAGTGGCCTGACAACGCAAAATCCGCTGTGGTCATAGCCGTTAGCCATCCCCAGGATTGTCCGGATATGGATTATTGGGTCAAAGGGCTCAAAGGCGGAACAAAGGGAAATGCCCAGTTAATGGCCACATTTTCTAAACTGGAAAAGTGGCTTGAAACGGAAAATGACATTCATTGTATGAAAATTCCCTACCACATCGAGCATGGCGGCGTCTATATGAAAGACTCAGCCGTTCTGGCCGGGCTTGGCTGCATTGGTAAAAATAATATTTTGATCACTCCCCAATATGGTCCCCGTGTTCGTCTCCGTGTCATGTTGCTGGAAAGAGATCTTCCCTCCACTGGGATGATTGATTTTGATCCCTGCAAGGAGTGCGAAGAATACTGCAAGCAGGCATGCCCCCAGAAAGCACTGGATAAAAAGATATACTCCGCCACAGAATTGGGGCAAAAAGAGCTGCCGGGCAGAACAGGGGTTTACAACAGGGTCCAATGCAATATACAAATGGAAAAGAACTCAGCCAATGGAAAGGATGTTGAAATTGAGGGTAGTGATATAATGGGTAATGAGGTGAGGTTTTGCAGGAGATGCGAACTGGCCTGCCCTGTGGGTAAATCAGCCTGACAGCCAATAATCAACTCAACCTTTGGGTAGGTATTTTTGCCAGGGGATCTGTGCGTTAGTATATTTTTTATCAAAAACATCTGATTTTTTGGAGCTGTGCGGTTAGAATCGTATTTTTATTAAGGGATTGAATTTATAGTGTTTTACCTTACTGTGCTTGGGCAACGCCTGTATGGCTATCTTGCTGAAATTATATGATATTTAAAAAACGGTTGTAAGATAAAAACCTAACCGCACAGGTCGAAATTTTTAGAATTTCTTAAAATAAAGGTTGGTATGCTCACATGAGGACTGGTTTGTGTGGAAATGTCAGGGGGTGGGCTTATACAAAGCGATGACTTATCAACTTGACAACAGCAGGGCTGCATAGTGATGCATGCCCTGCTGAGCGTATGGAGGAGGTGTTAGTTAATCCATTGTATATTTAGGAATCTCGTTTTTGACATACTCTTTCATTGCAGCCTTATCTTCGGCAGTAGCCGATGCCAGCTGGTCGATGCGCTGTGAGAGAGCCTCCAGCAGGGATTCGTTGGTATAAGTGCTGTGGTTCATTTCAATAATCGCTTTTTCGGCGGAGGCATTCCAGGTGATGAAGCCCTTCTGCTCACGGGTCCATGGAGTCCAGGCAACGTCCATGTCCGAGCTCTTTTCGATTTTGCCTTCGGCGGAATGGAGAAAAGCTTTAAAATAGGACTGGATGGCCTTGGTCATTGACTTTCTGCCTTTGTAGTTCCCGTCGACAAAGACAAAAGAGCGTGTCCATCCCTCGAACCAGCCGGGGCCCTTGATGTCATTCCAGTCGTACATTGCAAAGAGATCACTGCTGTGATCGGCCCCTGCCGTATGCTGATAATAACCGTCAAAGACGGTAAGATCCAGCTCAGGCTTGGCAAGCGAGGCCCAATCCTGACGATAGGCATAAACAGGGAGACCGGCGGTAGCCACGGCCCTTGCAGACGTCTGGACAGCAGCAATGTCAAAGGGGATCTGTTTGGAATCCGAGATAATCTTGAATTTTGCCAGAAAATCCACGACACTATGGTTCTGCCACCCGCCAGGGGTTGTCTTGTTGAAAGGCACCAGCGCGGTGACGGCGTCGGTGTAGGTTTTGTAAATATTCTCTTTGCCGTAGAGAATTTCATAGGTATAGTTGTAGAGCGCTTCTGCCCCTGATGCTTCGTTGGTGCTGTAGATATCACGGTCAGTTTCGGTATTGCCGACAATCATGGGCTTTGCATAGAAATTCTTTTTTGCATCCCAGTCAATGGCACTATTCACAACGTAGCCGTCAAGAAAACCCCAGTAATAGAGATCGCTCTTGCTCGGCCGATGCGGTGTTCCGTTATTGACAGCGGTGAAAACAAGCAGGGGCTTATCGGTGAAGGTCTTTCTGAGATAGGCGGCAGTTTCTTCCTTGTTCATGGAAGCGGCCTTCTGTTCGGCAGCCTCGGCAGTGGTTATGCCGTTGTCGTCATAAAGAATGAGGTTGACAACGATTTTTGCTGCAGCCTCATTGCCCATTTTTTTGGTGGCTTTGGCATACTTGAGGGAAGGACTTGAGGTGATTGCCTTGTGAAACAGATCCTTTGCCAGCGGTGAGTGCATGAGCATCGCCACCTGCATGCCGCCAGAAGACTGTCCGGAGAGAGTGACGTTGTCAGGGTTTCCGCCAAAGGCGTGAATGTTGTCTTTGATCCATTTGAGAGCCTTGATCTGATCAAGGAGTGCAAAGTTACCGGAGTCATCCAGAGGATCGCCGGTCTCCAGTGCCGGATGGGCGAAATTGCCCCAGGGACCAAGTCGATAGTTCGGTGCAACGACGATGCAGTTTGCCGCATTGACATAGGCCTGCCACTCATTCGAGTCAAGACCAGCCCAGTTTACCGAGCTGCCGCCATGCACATCCATCTGCACGGGGAGATTGGCCTCGGTCGTCTGAGGTCTCCAGACGTTCAGGTAAAGGCAGTCGGCGGTACCGATAACCTGATTTTTGCCGGAAAAATATTTTTTCCCCCAGTCCCACTGAGTCGGATAGTCGTCAACGGTTATTTTGTACTGTGTTCCGTCAATGACCTCCTTCCAGGGGGCAGGGTCCTGGGGAGCGTGAAACATCAGATCACCAAGCGGCGGAGCGGCGTAGGGTATTTTTATCCAGGCATACACGGCAGGTCTTTTGAGGCTGCCGTCCCCAAGAGCACCACCCTTGATCGGGCCAAATTTTGTCATCACCTCCAGCGAATCAGGGTTAAACGGAGGCATAATGTCTCCTGCCTGAATGCTTGATGCGGCGAATAATACAAACACAAAAAAAGCGAATAACAGAGTAAATTTTGTTCTCATGCAAATTCCTCCTGTTCAGAAATTATCGTTAATACCGCCAGCTCATCCGGCGGCAAGACCATAAGCAGATGCAGCTTTATCCTGTTTCATCGTGTGAGAAGCACGGTTGATATTATTGTTCTAAGGAAAAGACTAATCAACATCCCCAACCTGGTGCCTATTATACTCAGCACGTAAATGCTTTGCCTTGTTAACCTTTATTGGCAAAGGCTTAAAGAGGATATCTCCGTTTTGCTAAAATCGCAGCTTATAACCATGAACAGTATAACCTCAATTCGCTAATCTTTTACAATAGGGACTACTCCTACTTATAGGTGGGGGAAACCCTAAAAATACCGTCGACTCTTTTTGATGCATATCTGATATTTAAAAAAGTAACAGCCTGTAGAGGTGCAGGCTGTCACTTATCAACTGGTTTTACTACCGCACGACGGATATGTTCTGGATTTACGCCTGGTTGATGGTGGCAGGGATCAGTCTTTTTTTTACTGTCTTTTATTCCAATTTGATTGTCCCGCTTTTTAATAAGCAGACAAAGTTGGAAGATGGCCAATTAAAGACTGCCATTGAAGATTTTGCCAATAATGTCAGCTTTCCGGTAAAAGATATCTATATGCTGGATGGCTCAAAACGTTCCACAAAAGCCAATGCGTATTTTACCGGTCTGGGGAGCAAAAAGAGGATTGTTCTTTTCGATACTTTGATAAACGATCTGACAACAGAGGAGGTTGTTGCAGTTCTGGCCCACGAAATCGGGCATTACAAGAAAAAACATACATTGCAGGGGATTGTTATTTCCATCCTACAGATGGGTCTGATTTTCTATCTGCTTTTCCTGTTTCTCGGGGAAGCGGTTTTCTCCCGGGCACTGGGCGTGGATGCGGCTGTTTTTCATATTGGCCTGATCACATTTGCCATGCTCTACAGCCCTGTTTCCATGGCAACAGGTTTAATTATGAATATCTGGTCCAGGAAAAACGAGTATCAGGCCGATGATTTCGCCAGCAGAAACTTCAGTGGCAAGGCCCTTAGTGATGCCCTGAAAAAGTTGTCCATAAACAACCTGAGTAACCTGACAC
>Ga0208900_1001004_pt1 | contig 16179 bp, 13 predicted proteins | sample AntAceMetag02UKK_FD_184763 | JGI IMG/M metagenome (GOLD analysis project Ga0208900, IMG submission 184763) | Saline lake microbial communities from Ace Lake, Antarctica - Antarctic Ace Lake Metagenome 02UKK (SPAdes) (version 2) | ecosystem: Environmental > Aquatic > Non-marine Saline and... | reverse complement strand
GACATCGCTGAATTTGAGGGCAGATGGCATGAAGGATTCATGCCAGTATTGGGCTGCCCCGGTTGTAATAAAGAAACTATGAAATATGCGGGAACGTGAAAAGCCCGCCCAAAGGGCGCTAATTTAAACAACTCCTTTGCAAAGGTGCGAAATGTGAGTTAATTGTAAGGATGTATAGGGATATGACAGACCAAAAAAGATTACTGGCCTCATTAAGCCAGGCAGTGGTTGATTATAATACAGATGATTGCAAGGCATCAGCACAGAAGGCCCTTGAACATGGGCTTGATCCGGCGGTTGCCGTCATGGAAGGACTAACCGAAGGAATGAGACGAGTCGGTATCCTTTATCATACCAATGAATATTTTGTACCCGAAGTACTGATGTGTGCCGATACCTTTTATGAAGGCCTTGAGATACTGAAACCGCATATCAAAACAGAATCCGGAACACCCAGGCTAACGGTGGTTATCGGCACGGTGAAGGGAGACATTCATGACATCGGCAAAAATCTGGTAAAATTGATGTTTGAAGCATCAGGTTGGGAAGTGCATGATCTTGGCCGTGATGTCTGCCTTGAAGATTATGTTGAAAAGCAGTTGGAAGTTCAAGCAGATATCCTTGCATTGTCTTCGATGATGACGACTACAATGATGGAGATGAAAAAAGCGGTTCCATTAATAAAGGCCAAACGACCCCACTGTCTTATCCTGATCGGAGGCGCACCGTTGAACGGTGATATTGCAGATCTGTTCGGGGCAGACGGATATGCTGACTCAGCCGGGAAGGCAGTTTCAGAAGCCCTCAAAATGATTGACCTTGCAAATCGCTACAAGAAAGGATTTTTAAAAAAGATGCAATGACGAACTCACAAGAATTTACACGAAATCAAGGATCTTCAGAAGAAAAATTCTCACCGAGAATTGCTGACTTGATCTGAAAGGGTGATCCAACCCATGAAAAGCGGTTAAAAAAAATTGAGCTGTGACAGATAGAATGGTAAGCTTTCTCTATTAAGAGTACCATTAAAATCCGGCAATTAGACCGGGAAAATGAGTCAAACAACAAAACAGGAGTAAGCCGGTGGCTGATTATGAATTGTTATCCTTGGTGCAGAAACTCCCGGTAGCCCTCTATCGCTGTTCCAACAACCCGACCTGGGAAGTTGAATTTCTCAATCATGGTATAAGCGTCATTTCCGGTTACCCTTTTTCCTATTTTTCCGACGATACGCCCCACGATTACACCAGTATTATTCATCCGGATGATCAAAAAATCAGAAGAAAAACCATCCTTAACCGGACAAGGCAGGGCAAGGCATACAGTGTTGAATACCGAATTTCCCACGCTGATGGAAGGCTCATCTGGGTTCACGAGGAGGGACAGCCCGTTATCGACGACAAAGAAGGCTCCCTGTTTACAGGGGCTATTTTTGATGTCACCCGAAAAAAACGTGCCATAGAAACCTTTCGGCTCAATGAGTCCCGACTCAATGCACTTCTTGATTTGAATCAGATGAGCGGCATACCATTGAACGAGATCACCGGACATGCACTTGAAAAAGCAATTGAACTGACAAGTAGCAAGTTGGGGTATTGTGCCTTTGTCAATGAGGACGAGAAGATTATACAGATGTACTCCTGGTCAAAAATGGCCATCAAAAACTGCAAAATAAAGCACAAGCAAAAAACCTATCATTTAGACCAGATGGGCCTGTGGGGCGAAGCTATCCGGCAGCGAAAACCCATCATAACAAATGAGTACAAGGCGCCTAATCCAAACAAAAGAGGACAGCCCGAAGGACATGTGAGTATCCTGCGCCACATGAATGTTCCGATTTTTGACCAAGGCAGTATAGTGATGATTGCCGGGGTTGGCAACAAAAGAAAAAACTACGATCCCTCTGATGTCCGTCAGGTGATTTTGCTCATGGAAGGGATGTGGAATATTATCCGCAGAAAGCAGATTGAAGATAATCTGCGGGAAAGTGAGATAAAATATAGAAGTATTTTTGAGTATGCAGGACCGCCTTCCCTGATAATTGAAGAAGACATGACCATTTCCATGGCCAATCTCAAATTTGAACAATTCTCCGGATACCCAAGACAGGACGTGGAAAATCAAATTAAATTTTCCAAGCTTATCTCCAGGGAAAAGACGCTTGATCTAAAGAGTTTTCAAAAATTGTGTACCAGGCGTTCAGTAGATGCGCCGTTTGAGTATGAGTGTAAGTTTGTTGACCAGAAGGGCCTGGAAAAAGACATCGCGATTAAGCTTGGGATTCTTCCGGGTCAAAAAAGATGCATTGCCTCATTTTTTGATGTTACTGCGTCAAAAAAGGCACAAGAACGCCTTAAAGAGCAGCAGGCAAGCCTCCGGCGGGAAAATATCCTTCTCAAATCCAACATGCAGAAACGGTATGGGCTTGGACAAATTGTGGGTAAAAGTTCTGCCATGCAGGAACTCTATAACCACATCATAGAAGCCGGCGCATCAGATGCCAATGTGATTGTCTATGGAGAATCAGGGACCGGCAAAGAACTTGTATCCCGGGCGGTCCATGACATAGGTGACCGGCAGAAAGGGCCATTTGTTTCAGTAAACTGCGGTGCAGTGCCGGAACATTTATTGGAAAGCGAATTTTTCGGCAACAAAAAAGGCGCATTTACCGGGGCCTATTCAGACCGATCCGGTTATATGGACCAGGCTGACAAGGGCACATTGTTTCTTGATGAAATAGGAGAACTCGGACTCCACATGCAGGTCAAACTCCTGAGAGCAATTGAAGGTAACGGGTATTCGCCTGTCGGCAGCACTGAAGTGATAAAACCGGATGTCCGGATTATTGCCGCCACAAGTCGTGATCTTTTGAAACAGGTCAATGAAGGCAAGATGCGCAAGGATTTTTTTTACCGGGTACACATCATCCCCCTGGATTTACCGCCGCTCAGGGAGCGAAAAGAAGATATTCCGCTTTTGATCCAGCATTTCTTACAGAAAAATAACCTGGAAGAAAAAAAAGGCCATCTCTTTACTGCGGATGTTATTACTTCGCTCAATACCCATGACTGGCCCGGTAATATCAGGGAACTTCAGAATGTACTCCATCGCTTCATATCCCTCAACCGGCTTGATTTTGGGTATGGTAAAGTTGGAATACCTTCAGCAGGAATAACTATGCCGATATCTAACGAGATTCTTAAACCAAGGACTCTCAAACAGTCCATGGATCTTCACGAAAAGAATCTCATCCTTGCCGCGCTTGAGAAGAACCATTGGAGTCGCAGTAAGAGTGCTTCAATGCTCAACATAAACCGGAAAACACTTTTCAAAAAAATGAAAGCCCATGGGGTATAAAAACCCCATCCGTCCCCGTTTGACCCCATTCGTCTAAAAAGCCTTTAAATCAACGGTCTCATCATTTTTATTTTACTTGATGGGGCCAAATAGCCCCGACACCCCTCCTGAACGTCTTTTTAACTCATGCCGTCTCAATAGACATAATAGCTAATATTACTGATGGTTATAATTATACCCACCCTGTGGTACGGAAATTGAATCATATTTAAATAAAAAACAGTTAAAGGTGAATAAATCATATTCAGAGTTGAGTTAAGCATCACAGTCAATTGCTAAGCCCGTTATCAAAGGATGGAATTTAGTTGAGTTAACACCTGCAACAATCAAGCGACAGGAGGGGATATGCACATAACAGAAGGCATTATCACCGGGGGCAGTGCCATAGGATACTCTGGAGCAGGACTGGCATTGGCCTGGTACGGCACAAGAAAGATGAAACACTTCGCCGCTGATCATCCAGATAAAAAACCGCTTTTAGGCATGGCCGGTGCATTGATCTTTTTCGTGTCCCTATTGCCCATCCCTGCGTTTACCGGGACATGCTCACATCCATGCGGGACACCCTTCATTGCGATTTTATTCGGCCCGGCAATCGCCATTGCTTTAGCAGGAGGCAGTCTATTGCTCCAGGCTGCTTTTTTTGCCCATGGCGGATTCGGCACCTGGGGGGCGAATGTGGTTGCCCTTGGATTTTTTGGCTGTCTTGGGGGCTGGGGATCTTTTCGTATAATTAGGAAAATGGGTCTTCCGCTATGGCTTGCCGGTTTTATGGGCGGTCTTATCGGTGATGTAATGGTATACGCATCTTCCGGCCTGATTCTGTCTGGAGAATTGGCTGCTGCACCGACACCTCAATATTCGTTGAGCGGTTATTTGATGGCTATTTATGCTGCATATCTTCCAACCCAACTGCCCATTGCCATCGGTGAAATGGTCATTACCGGGCTCGCCTTACAGTATATTTACAAACAAAGACCGGAGGTTCTGATTGATCTTGGAGTTGTAAAGGGTCTGCCTGAACGATTCGGAAAAACTAAAGCAATTGCACTGCTGTCGATCTTTTTGACCCTCTCTCTCTGGATACTGCCGAGTAATAATGCCTTTGCAACTCATGATCAAAAAGAAACGACGACCCGTCAAAATTCTTCCATGGCAGCGCATCAACAGCCCCTAAATTCATTCTCTGGAATGGATGAATCGGTCAATGAGGCAATGGCTGAAAATGCCGGAATTATACCCAAAGCCCCTTATATTAACATTGAAGCCATGGGAGATTTGTGGAATGCACTACTGTTGACAGCAGGTGGTATTTGCGGATTTGTTCTCGGTCGGTGGTGGCACCTTATCGGTGGAAAAGGAGTCATGAGAAATGGTCAAACCAGTGATGCTTAGAAATAAGATCGAACAAAAACAAGGATATAATATTGCATAAAACCATTGACACGAACATACAAGACTATCATGAGAGCTATAATCCCAACGGGCTTCACCTTATAGATGCGCGTATCAAACTGGCCCTGCTAATTACCGCAGTAGCACTAAACATATATTTTGCTGAAATACGACTCTCTCTTATCTTATTTCTTATCGGAACATCATTGGCAGTTTGGTCACGTATCCCTGTCCGTCTTTTCTTGTTTTTCTTTATTATTCCCGCCTGGTCAACTTTTGTTGTGATCGGAGGCTTCACTGTTGGTTTCGGGACAACACCCCTATTTGACTTGGGGCCTGTCACCTTTTACAAGGAAGGCTTTGAACTTGGCCTTTCTGCGGGTGCACGTGTCATCTGTGATATGTCATGGATGGCTGCCATCTTTTTAACTACCCCCTTTAACACACTCTTGAACGCATTAAAGTGGTTTCGTGTACCTGCTATTTTCCTTGACACCATTGCCATGGGCTATCGCTATATGTCGTTGCTGATGCGAGAATTCAATAAAATGAAGTGTTCCGCCCAGACAAGGGGCGGTTTTCAAAACTATGGACACGCTCTTCAAACCACTGGCAGAATTCTGGCACAGGTGCTGCTAAGAGCCTACGATAGGGCTATCCGAATACAAGAAGCCATGGTCAGTCGGGGAGAAGATTCAACTGTTGAGCAAAAAAACAGTGTTGATGACCCAGCTGATGCCAATGAAGATTGCCCCAATCAATGCAACATAACCCCTGAATATAAAGACCCAACTTCCCAGGTTGTCAACTGTTCTCATTTAACCCATGCCGCTGGAGATTCGGCAATCCTGCAGGATATTATTTTTTCAGTTCAAAAAAAGGAGGTTGTTGTCCTTTGTGGTCCAAATGGAGCCGGGAAAACAACACTACTCAAATTGTTAAGCGGAATAGAAACACCCACTATGGGCGACATTTATCTGGAAGGCGAACTGCTGGATAAAAAGATGCGCAACAAAGCCTTCCGCCATGTCGGCTTTCTCTGCCAGGACCCTGAGAACCAGCTTTTTTGTACCCATGTTCGGGAAGATGTCAGCTATGGTCCCATAAACTTAAAATATTCCCCTGATATGGTAACGCAATTGGCGGATACCGCCATGGAACTTATGGAAGTTTCTGATCTGGCTGACCGACCGATTCATCGGTTGAGTTCCGGCCAGATGAAACGGGTTGGGCTGGCAGGCTTGATTGCTATGAAACCCCCGCTGCTACTCCTTGATGAACCCTCTGCAAGCCTGGATCCTGCTTCCACTCGCCAATTCATCCATCATTTGCGTCATTTAAATACACACCATGGGTATACCTTTATCATTGTCACTCACGATATGAACCTTGCTGCCCGAATTGCTCAGCGAATTATTATTCTTGACGATGGAAAAATAGTAGCAGACGGGCCTGCCCGGGATATCTTAACCAATGAAAAACTATTAAACAAATCCAGACTGGAACCGCCAATATTAACAAAAATGTTTCAACGATTGTTAAACGATCCTGATGATCATAAAAAAATACCGATAACAATTGATGAAGCCCTCAATTTTTTTCAGGATAACGCATTTTCCCCAATCGATCTTTCAAATCAAAAATCTTCTTTAAATCAACAAAAAAGAAAGGATATCCAATGAAAGTTACCCAAATAGCTGGTTTTCTGGGTTGCGGTAAAACAACCTTTTTATTGAAAATTTCCCAAGTCTTGAGGGGCGACAATGAAAGAAAGATCGCTTTGGTGGTTAATGAAATTGGGGAAATTCCGGTTGACGGTAAAATCATGGAAGAAAGCGGCATGCAGGTTAAGGATATTGGCGGAGGATGTATCTGTTGTGAGGTCGCTTCAACCTTTGCCAAAACACTTTCAGGGCTCTATAGATCCTTTAAACCCGATCATGTCCTGGTTGAGCCCACTGGTGTTGCCGTACCCCACCAGGTAAAACTGGCGGCAAAAATGGGAAGACGGGATGCAAAGCTTTCCATGGGTCCTGCCATCGTCTTGTTTGATGCCACCCGGCCTGCCGAACTACTGGATATGGATATGCTCGGGCAACTGGTTACCACCCAGCTAAAAGATGCGGATATTATCGCCATCAGCAAAGTTGATGCTGTTGATACTGCCGGGGTAAAGGATTCCGCAGAGCGTATCCGTAAATTTAATACCAAGGCAGATATTGTTCATCTGTCATCCTTTAAGGATCTGGGTATCGACGAGCTGTCTCAACAGATTATAGACTGGGAGGAGTAAACATGGACTCAGAAAATAACACAGAACACGGATGCTATACCGAGCATGGCGTCAGCGGGTATGGTGTGGCAGCCAAGTTAAGCCGCACAGATGCCATGGACAGTGATTTTGTTAAAACAATGGCCGAAGAGATCATGATGTCCATTGCACAAAAAAGCATGGCTGAAGGTGCCCGGTGCATCGGCCATATCAAATCCCATATCAGAACTGAGGCAGGAACCATTAAGGCCGATACCATTGGAGTCAGCCATGGGTCTTTTTCCACCGGCGAAATAGACCACGCTGTGAAGGACCTGTATATCGCGATCAACAGTATCATCCAGGGAATAAAAGAAGATGTGGTTAAAAAAGTCACTCTGGACGGCCTTCATGAAATCGCGCAAAAAAATGGTGTCTCCGTTGTAAAGGAGAAAGAACACACCTATTTTGATGAATTTGATTTTGTCACGCCGAAAAAGGACTATATCAAACAACTTGAAGACCAATTATCCACAGATGAAAACTGAAAAATTACCCAGGGTATAAAAATGAGAATTATCAGCATATCAGGAACACGCAACAGCGGTAAAACAACGGCCATTAAGGCGCTGATAACCAAGTTTATTGCCATGGGGAAAAGCTGTTCAATTATTGTCAACGAGGAAGGAAAAGTCATATATGATGAGGACTTTATCAGCAGCCGGAAAATATCGGTGGAGCATCTGCGCGGGGGCTGAATTGGCTGTTCTCTGGCAGCCGGTCTGGTTGCGCTCAAAAAGAAAATAAAACGATCCATTAACCCTGATTATCTCTTTCTTGAACCGTCTGAAATGATCGTGACCAAGGAGCTGCAAGATGTTCTTAAAATGGGGTTAAGAGATATTCGATACGAAATTGGCCCACTTATCACCCTGATTGATGGGCCCACCTTTTCGTTTCAATGGGAAGAAAGGCCAAAGCTGATACATGGGCAAATTCAAAACGCCGATATCATAGTTTTAAGCCGAGTTGACCGGATAGATGCTGTAACTGTAGAACAAATTCGCAGTAAACTAAATCTATCAAAAGAAAGTTTACTTCTGCTGGATCAGAAAAACGACTCAATCATAGCAGCGCTGGCACAACAGATACTATCAATATAACTGGAAAAATAAAGCCTGGTACAATAATGACCTTATGGTCGCAACCTAAAAAAGGAGATACATCATGACAATGACATCATTGGAAAGAATCGGAACAGTTCTACAAGGTGGAATACCGGATCGCGTTCCAGCTGCTCCTCTACTCTGCGGCGCCTCCAGGCGGGTGTATGGAATTACTTACGAAGAATGGACACAGGACGCTGAGCTGGCTGCAAAAAGCATGATCCAGGCCCATGATCTCATCGGATTCGACGGCATTCTCGGTTTGGTTGACCTCTCTGTTGAAGCGGCTGATTTCGGCCAGGAAATGGTTTACCCAATCGAGGATACCGCTCACCCCAACTATGATAACCATTTTATCAATTCCCCGGATGACTATTCAAAAATTGAACGGATCGATGTGGCAAAAGCACCCAGAATGCAAAAAGCCCTCAAGTACATGGACATTGTCTGCAACGAAAAAGCAAAAGATACTGCTGTTATGGGATTTGTGTATGGCCCGCTGGGTATTTTGGGTATGATGCGCGGTGCTGAAAATCTATTCAGGGACTGTTACAAACACCCGGAAGCTGTGATTGCAGCTGAGGAAATTATCACAGAGGTATTGGTCGACTACATCAGGGCCTATGCCAAAACAGGCGTTCACGCCATTGTTTTTGACACTTTATTTGCATCCCAGTCGATCATGAGCAAAAAAATGTGGCATAAAATGGAATCAAAATTCACCAAAATTCTTGCAGATGAAACCCGTGCCAATAATATGATGGTAATGGTACATAATTGCGGCAACGGCATCTATTTTGATACCCAGATTGAAGCCATGGATCCTGTGGCCATCTCTTTTGCATATGAATCAGATGATTGCGAAACAATGTCGGACCTGAAAGAAAAATGGGGTAAAAAAACCACCTTGTGCGGCTATGTAAGCCCTGCCCAGTTTGCATTCCTCGGGACACCGGAAGAAATGAAACTGGAGTGTAAAAAACAGATAGAGGAACTGGGAAAAGATGGTAGATTTATCCTTTCCACCGGGTGTGAATTCCCCCCCAATGGCTCCTTGTTAAATGCTATCGCCATGATGGAGGCAGCCGAGCTATACGGAAAGTATTAGCCCTAAGTTGAAATTACGCCCGGAGCCATAAAAATGACTCCGGGCCTCTGGCAGCGTCTTTATCTTTGCTTAAACCACATGAATCTGATAAGAAAAAAAGGCTGTTGGCCCGGGATAAGCACCCACACATATGTTTTTCAGTATTCAATGAATATATCCTTGATATCTCTGAATTTTATCTTGAAGAATATATGCTCGGGTACTTAGCCGGTCACGGCCGGACACTTTGTCTCTTGGACACAAAAAACAAATATCACTTAATAATGGAGACTTCATGCAGACTGCTCAGGCTATGACAACTTTCCCAAAAAATTTAAACGGCATTAAAATTGAAGATTACCACATCACAGAAGAACCGTTTTATGTCTCCACGGGAGATGAAATAAGCCTTTTTGAATCCGCATACAGGCTCAAGCTCCCTGTTTTGCTCAAAGGACCTACCGGGTGCGGCAAAACCCGATTCTTAGAATTCATGGCTTGGAAACTGTCCCGTCCTTTGGTCACCATTGCCTGCCATGAAGACCTGACTGCTTCAGATCTTGTGGGCCGGTATCTCTTGCGGGATAACCAGACTGTATGGCAGGACGGCCCCTTGAGCCTGGCGGTTAAACATGGCGCCATCTGCTACCTTGATGAGGCTGTTGAAGCCAGAAAAGACACCACAGTCGTCATCCACCCACTCACGGACAACCGGCGGATACTGCCCCAGGAAAAAAGAGGACTGCTGTTAGAAGCCCACCCTGACTTTCTCATTGTCATGTCCTACAATCCGGGCTATCAAAGTGTGATGAAAGATCTGAAACACTCCACCCGGCAGCGATTTTTAGCCATTGATTTTACCTATCCGCCCTCCAGGGAAGAACAGTCTATTATCATTGAAGAAGGCCAGGTGGATGAAGATACGGCAAAACGGCTTGTCAAGCTTGGCGAAATGGTGCGCAACCTTCGGCAGCACGGCCTTGAAGAAGGCATCAGCACCCGGCTCCTGGTTTATGCTGGCCGGTTGATTTCAGACGGTGTATCGCCCCTGGTCGCATGCGAGGCTGCGGTTACCCGGGCAATGACGGATGACTTTGAAATACAGGAAGCCATTACTGAAATCATTGCCGGGATCTTTTGAATCCTATGATTTCTCAAAATATTGCCATGGGCCCGATTCAGATGACCGGTCCCGGGAAAAAAACCTATGATGTCGCCAAGGCATCGGTGTCCCATCTGCGGCCCCAAACTGCTGTAAAGTTCCTGGCCCAGGTAGAAAAAGAGATAAAAGAAATTGAAAATTCAACAGACAAAACCGTTATTCTCTCTGAAGCAAAACTGCTCAGCCGGTTGAACTGGGCACTGGTGCTGCCTTTTTTTAATGCGGTTGCCAAAATCCCGGCAGACAGCAACCTGATCTTAAAATGGACACGGATAGCTATAAAGCTAACCACCTATGATATTGATGCGGCCATAACCTTTTTCAACCAGACCCCTGAGGCCTTAAAAAACCTTGACAGCCCACAGGCGTTAATCATCTGGGGGCAGCAGGGACTGGACGCCTTTAAAACAGCGACAAATAAAAGAAGAATATGGAAAGCGGTTAATGCATACTTTGTTGAGGCCTCAAAAGGAAACTGCGGCTACCCCCTTGACAGGTGGCGTTTTTTTCTTGGCCAGGCCGTCCGGATTTCCATGACATCAGTGGATGCAGCCCTGGGATTTATACAACACGGCAACCAGGTCTGCCTGCTCTTGAGTGAAGATGAAACTATCTCCTGGATCAACAGAGGGCTTGAAGGGTGTGCCTCAGAAAAAGAATGGATCAATTATTTCAACGGCACTTCTTTGAAAGCCGTAGAAACCAGCAGTCTTCTTATTTCCGGTGTGGTATTGAAAAACAAGCGAAACATCCTGTCCATTATCTGCGAAGCTTTTCTGGGCAAGGCGGTCAAACTCCGCTCAAATGCAGACCTTCTTGGCTGCAAGGGGTTTACCGGTGCTGCGGCAACAGACGGCCGGAACATATATTTACCGGAGATGGCATCAAGTTTCGGCCTGTTCAAACTCATGGCCCTGCACCAGGCCATGATGCTCCAGGGCCATCCCTATATCAGCCTGGATGGCGCTATTCTTTCTGACCCGGTTGAGATACATCTTGATGCTGATGAGCGGTTGATAAGACAATTGCCCGGACTTGCTCCTGAAATGAAAAAACACTCAGATGATCTTAAGATTGATCAGAATCCCCAAAAACCCGATGGAACAGGGCCTCTGACCAAACCATGGTGGGGAGACATTCTTTTTGACCTCATGAAAGAAACCGATGACACCATGTCTTTGATAAAAGAAAAAGCCTTTGAACAATATGAAGATATCCCGCCCGAGTTATTGGAAGGACTTCTGACATCCTTAATCGCCGGAGGTGAAAGGGAGCCGGATGCGCTCTGGAAACTGCTTGGCGAAATGCTTGACCAGATAGAATTTACCTCTCCAGACCCTGAAGAGCTGCAGGAAGCGGTTAAAATCTTTTTTTACAAGGAATGGGACCGAAAAATTGCCGATTATAAACTTGACTGGTGCCAGGTCAGACAAAGAGTTGCAAGGGAAAATCCCAATGATTTTGTCCTGGAAATTCAAGAGCGGCTGCGCGGCATTATCCTGTTGATCCGCAAGCAGTTTATGAAACTCAAGCCGGAGATGTTTCGCAAATACCGGGCACAGCCCACGGGCGATGCGCTTGATATCGATGCCCTGGTGCAGGCACTGACGGATATGAGGTCCGGTGCGGCCATGTCGGAAAATGTATATATCCGCCGGGACAAGAGAATCCGTGATGTGTCGGTGTTTTTCCTTGTTGACCTGAGCGGATCAACCGACGAAAAGATTAACGGTCGAAGGGTCATTGATATTCAAAAAGAAGCCATGGCCATAATGGCTGAAGCGCTTGAGGCCCTGGGCGACCCCTATGCCATTTACGGATTCAGCACTGAAGGCCGTTTCCGGGTTGATATGTTCAGGGTAAAGGACTTTAAAGACCCCTATGACGAAACAGCCCAGTACCGGCTGGGGAATTTACAGCCCCAGGGACTGACCCGCATGGGTACGGTGGTGCGCCACGCCACCCATAAACTGGACGAAGTATCAACCGCCATCAAAATTTTGATTATTCTCACTGACGGGCGTCCCTATGACATGGAATACGGTAATCTGGAATATGCCATATCTGACACGAAAAAAGCGATGCAGGAAGCCCGCAGCAATAATATTCACCCTTTTATCATTACCTCGGACCAGAAAGGCAGTGACTATCTTCGAATAATTTCACCCCAGACCGAATCCATTATTTTACCAAAGGTGGAATTATTGCCGACCCTGCTGCCGGCCCTTTATCGAAGACTGACAGGATAAAATATTTTAGAAAAGACTTAACTGACCCTAAAAACCGGGAAAACCATTATGGAAAACAAGTTTGAAATTCTCGTGAAAAAGGCCATTGAACTCGGCGCATCAGAAGCAAAGATCATTGATACAGATGCCATTGTTTTTGATCCGCGCTCTTTTTTAAAGTGCAGGTTCGGCTGCAATAGATGGGGCAAATACTGGACCTGCCCGCCTCATCTGGACCTGTCCCCGGAAAAATTTCAAGATGCCTTTAATCAGTACAGCAAAGCCATCATTATCAAAACAACTGACCCCCATGAGGGCCAGGACATAACAGTGAAGCTGGAAAAAGAAGCCATGATGGCCCACAACTGCATGATGGCCTTTGCCATGGTTCTTTGTGTCTGGTGTGAAGAATGTGCCCATCCGGAACCCTGTAGATTCCCGCAGATGGCACGGCCCTCCATGGATGCCTATGGGATAGATATCGGAAAAACCGTAGAACCATTAGGGTTAAAGGTGGAATTCGACGAAAAAGGCGGACTTCTCCCCTGCTGGTACAGCATGGTGCTTTTAAAGTAAAGGCACAGCAGGGCTTTTCAGAAAAGATAAACAATAACTCTCGAGGATTGATTTTTCATGATCTCGAACTGAAGGAATTTCTGCTTGAAAAGAATAACGTTCTGGTACCGAAATCTATTTTCCCTCCATTTAAAGCCTCGCTCGATAACTCTAAAAAACGAAAACCACTTACGCTCACCTGTTTTTTGATCACTGAAAAAGAAAAACCTTCCGGAGTTATGGCCTTCTGGATTGACAATGATGGAGATGAAAAAAGCGGTTCCATTAATAAATGCCAAACGACCCCACTGTCTTCTCCTGATCGGAGGCGCACCGTTGAACGTTGATATTGCAGATCTGTTCGGGGCAGACGGATATGCTGACTCAGCCGGCAAAGCAGTTTCAGAAGCCCTCAAAATGATGGACCTTGCAAATCGCTACAAGAAAGGATTTTTTAAAAAGATGCAATGACGAACTCACAAGAATTTACACGAAATCAAGGATGCAATGACTGGCAGGAACCTGTAACAGGAATTGACTTTGTATGGATCCTGCCGTGTGGTCAGGGGGGAGCTGGAATTACGGTGCAAGGGATGTCCGCTGCACTGACAGGGGTCTTTATATTTCTGATACAGGGGCCAGAATCTTGGTTTTAGACTGGTTCGCAACACCTGATATCATACTATCCCCTGCTCTCCCGGACAGATTCTGATGTATTCTACGTCCTACAATGAACTCCCCTGCCCATGATTTTGCCACCACAATTACCAGACAATTGATATCTTCCAGAGCAGGTTCAAAGTTGTTGTTTTGTGGATTTCCGGAGGACCACAAAATAAATACCAATTATTTTATCTAAACGCTTATTATAAATAAATCGTCTTTTTTAAATTTAAAAATCATCTTGTGGACGATTTACTTTACTAACAGGTTTTTGCTAATGTCTTACTCAATTCTGATGAACAGTAAAAAATCGCCCATGAAATTCCTACCAGATCATACATGGGTTTAAGCATTATTCATCCATAATGAATTGTATTGAGAAATTGGATCTCGAACTTTTTATAAAATTATCAATGTTGTAAATTGAAAAAATTTAAAAGCTCTACATTTAAAAACAATCTCTCAAAGCTCTACATTTAAAAACAATCAAGGAGGAAGAAGATGTTTCAGTTTGATACACCGCAGCAGGTTTGTGAAGTTGGGGGCGTAAAGTTCGGGGGTCAGCCCGGCGATTATCCCACCGTTGTAGTTAATTCCATTTTTCAGAAAGGCGACAGGGTTTTTACCGAAAAACGTAAAGACGGTTTTGATGAAGAAATGGCTGCATCCCTCCTCAAGACCCAGGACAGGCTGTCTGAAGAAACCGGTGTTCCAGGAATGGCTGATATTGTTGCCAATACGGGTAAAGAATTTAAAACATTTATCGATTTTGTTGTCCAAAACTCGAAGATGCCGTTCTGTATCGACGCCTGGACCATGAAACCCAAACTTGAAGCAGCCGCGTATTGCGCAGAAAAAGGCCTCCTTGACCGCATGTTTTATAACAGCCTTACCGTCTGGGAGCAGGATCTTGATACCGAGATTAAAGAAATGGCCCAGATCGGCGTAAAAAATGTTCTCCTTGTTGCTTTCGATGACACGGATCTGATGCCTTCAGGCCGTATTACAGGCACCCAGAAACTCTTGGATGCAATAGAACGAAATGATGCGAAATTTGAAAATATGTTCATTGATACCTCAGTCATGAACGGTCCTGCAACAGCGATGTGCGGTCTGGCGAACAAAATGATCAAGGAAAAGTGGGGCTTTGCGACAGGCAGTGCACCTTCCAATGGTTCCTATATGTGGAAAGAGGGAAGGGAAAAATTCGGTTTTAAAGGATGGGCTGCCGCTGATGCGGCGTTGGAGTCTCTGTCAGCGTTCATGTACCACGACATGATCTTTTCCGGTCCCATGGCCGGTGCAGAACGCATCATTCCTGCGGTAGCCATGGCAGATGCATTCCATGCAACAGCTGTATTCGGTGCCACAGGAAGGCTTCCAATAGATCCCAATCATCCGATCTATAAATTATTTCCAGACCATGCGGCAAATCTGAAGAGCAGTCCGCAATAGGACTGCAGGAATGATTACCTGATCAATAACAAGCCCCACGCTATTAAAAACAATTCAGCTAAAAGGAATAACAATGTCAGAGCTTACAGGAAAACAAAGAGTTCAAAAGCTATTCAAACGTGAACCATTGGATACGATGCCTTGTTTCAGCGGGCAAGGCGCAGTCGTGGTTCAGGCAATTGATAAAATGGGCACAAAGTTTGCCAAAATTCATACCGATGCCAGACTGTTGGCTGAATCTGCCATCACTTCTGCCAGGATGTTCAATATGGATGGTGTGGTCATTCCCTATGACATGGCTGTCGTGGCCGAAGCCATGGGTCGAGGTGTCTCCCTGTATGACGGTGCTGAAGGCGTTATCTATCCCACAGTTCCAGATAAATGGAAAGATTTTGATGAAATTGATATCCCTGCGAATTATATGAGCCAGGGACGTCTTCCCATGATAGACGAGGCCTTTAAAATCATCAAGGCTGAAGCGCCCGATCTTGCAGTCGGCGCATGGGTTCTTGGTCCTTTCACCATGGCGGGACAGATCATGGAACTTGATATTCTGTTGAAAAGTATCAAGAAAAAGAAAGAGCTGGTAACAGGCTTCCTGGATCAGATTACCCAGATTACCATTGATCTGGTCAAACATTACCAGGAGTTGGACGTTGATTTTATCAGTGTAAGGGATATGGGATCCGGTACAGACCTTATTTCACCGCGCATGTGGAAAACGCTTGTCGGACCGAACCTGAAAAAAGTATTTGATGCCATTACCTGCGTGCCTTCCGTCAATCACATCTGCGGCTCAACAGACATGATCATCGAAATGATGCATGAATGCGGTGCAGATGCCTTAAGTGTTGATCAGA
>Ga0208900_1001003_pt1 | contig 16187 bp, 16 predicted proteins | sample AntAceMetag02UKK_FD_184763 | JGI IMG/M metagenome (GOLD analysis project Ga0208900, IMG submission 184763) | Saline lake microbial communities from Ace Lake, Antarctica - Antarctic Ace Lake Metagenome 02UKK (SPAdes) (version 2) | ecosystem: Environmental > Aquatic > Non-marine Saline and... | reverse complement strand
TGGTTATCCGTATTAAAATCCTGATCCCCAAAATGATATTTGTCGATAAGCAATTCGATCATTTTAATGGCATCACTGTCTTTTAGATTTTTATTGATTTCAATGTCATACATGCATAAGGCCCCTTCGATTGTATGTGCATAACTTTGAATCTCCATGTTGTTGTCCATCTGAGAGGTCGTATAGCTTGGAACGTCGATGTATTTTCGTTTAGGTTCCTGATAGAAACCACATTCCGAACAATAATCCGGGTTCCTTGTGGTCCCGCAGCACAGGCTACACACCGGGCGGCCAGCAATCAGGCACTGCCTTTTTCCTTTTCTTGAATTACATATCGGACACTTTGCCATAGTTATTTCTGTTTTGTATTAATGCATGATTTGGTTGGTAAACTTTTTTTCAAGAGCCATATTTAGCCACAGATTTCTCAGATTTGCACTGATTTAGTCTGTGAAAATCTGAGAAATCAGTGGCACTCTATCAACTTTGTTTATAATGTTTTTTAATGCAAACTTAATAATTTCCTTTTGGCTTTATACTATTTCTAATGTTTAGATACAGACACTGAATTTTTGCACTTCTATCTCACCACCACCATCCGCTTCACTTGCTGAGTTGCATCCGGATTCCCGTGTGGCTTTGCTTCAATCCTATAGTAATAAACCCCGATCGGTAAATCACGAGCATCAAATTCAACTTCATGTTGCCCCAGGTACAGGCTCTCATTCAGCAATAATTCCATTCTTTGGCCAAAGTTGTTGAAGATTTCGATTTTAACAATTGTGGGCTCCGTAAGGTCAAACTTTATGGTGGTGGATGAGGAAAAAGGATTGGGGAAATTTTGGTGTAGGATAGAGCCGTAGTTTGTATGCTGGATGGGAGGTTCTTTAACGCCAACCCAATAATTCCAATTGCTTACACTAGCCCAGATGTCGTAACCAAATTGTTGGCAGTGGTTGTCGCGCCAGGTGGTAAATATCCGCGTATTGTCCATGGCCATTGCAGCTTGGTTTTGCTGATAATCATCGTTATCGGTAACCCTGTAGTTTCCACCATATATTCCGTAACTATTCACATCACTCCAAAATCGCTGTCCGTAAATATCATCATTCCCGGTGCGCATGTCGTTCCAGCAAACCACGAAATAACCATCTGCTCCCGAAGCAATGGAGGAGCCTGTCTGATGGCCATTGCTAAGGCCTGTATTCACCCGGAAATTGCCTCCCATTGGTGTGCCCCCGGGCCAAAAATGTTGCATATACACATCGTAATCTCCATTTCGCTTGTCACTCCAGGCGATGGTAAAATCCCCTTCAATGTTATATGCAACTAACGCCTTACCCTGATTTTCGCTAAATACATCCGTCTCAACCAAAGTATTGTTGCCAATTGCAGTTCCGTCATATTCATAGCGCTGATAAAAAATATCCCAATCGCCATTGCGCATGTCTTCCCAGGCAATGATAAATTCGCCGCTTTCAGAAATGGCAATATCGGGATATTGCTGGTAGGTGGTTGGGCCATTATCATCATTTACTTTAAAGTTTTCGCCCTGAGGCGAGCCATCTGCCGAAAACCGCTGGGCCCAGATATCGGGTTCACCGCTCTTACTTTCCGGAATATTTCCTGAAAGTTCTTTTTCCATCAAATTATGGTTTCGGATCCTATCCAGCCCACCATCTTCGGCATCGCCCCAGCAAATAATAAAATCCCCGTTTTCATAGCAAACTACCTTTGGGCCATAATGCATGTTTGCGCCAAGGTAATTCACTTTGAAATTACTGTCAATCGGTGTGCCATCGCTTGCATAACGTTGTGCATAAATATCACTGTCGTAACCACTGCGAAGGTCTCCCCATGCAATGATAAAATTTCCTTCGGCATCAGCGGCAACCGATGGTGTCCATTGAATGATTATGGGCATATCGTCGTCATTTACTTTAAAATTTTCACCGAGAGGGCTGCCATCGGCTGAATAGCGTTGTGCATAAATATTTTCATCCCCTTCGCGCATATCATTCCATGCGATAATAAAATTGTCGTTACCGTCAACTGCTATTGAAGGGTAGCTTTGATTTTCGCTCCCTTCGTCATCGTTGACTTTGGAATTTTCACCCAGGGTCGTTCCATCACTTAGATATGCCTGTAAAAAGATTTCCCCGTTGTAGCCATAGCGTTGGTTTTCCCAGCAAATCCAGAAATTCCCGAAATCATCAGCCGCTATCTCCGGGTAAAATTGATATGTATTTGTGGTATCAGTATTGACTTTGAAATTATTTCCAAGTGGTGTGGCGTCATTTGAAAAGCGCTGGGCAAAAACATCCTTATAATCAAAACGGTCATCTTCCCAACTGACAACAAAATTCCCTACCAGATCCGATGAAATTGAAACCTTACGCTGGGAGGTATTGGGCGTGTCGTCATTTAATTTAAAATTGTCGTCCAAAGTTGTACCGTCACCCAGATATCGCTGGGCATAAATATCCCAATCACCGTTTCGTTGATCTTCCCAAGCGATGATGAAATCTCCTTCATCATCAAAGCTAATGTCTGGACGCAACTGCATTGAATATTCCGTATCCGTGTTCACCCTGAAGTTATTTCCAACAGCTGTGCCATCAGGCAAATATCGCTGTGCATAAATGTCATAATCGTCATAATAGCGTTTGTCAACCCAGGCAACGACCAGGTTTCCGCTTTTATCGCAAGAGCAGCAGGGCCAATACTGCAATTCATTCCCGGTATCGTCGCTAATCTTAAAGTTGTCGCCCAGAGTTGTGCCATCCGCCGAATAACGTTGGCCCCAAATATCCCAGTCACCATTTTTTTCATCCGACCAAATGATGGTAAAATTCCCGAAGTCTTCCATAGCAACGCAAGGTTGTTCCTGCTCCTCATTGCCAGGTTCATTGTTTACCTTAAAATTATTCCCGAGTGCAGTGCCATCATTCGAAAAACGCTGTGCATAAACATCCCACTCCCAACCGTTTCTTTTATCTAACCATGTTATCACAAAATTCAAATCAGGGCCAACCGCAATGGAAGGGTTATATTTGGTGGCCGTTTCGCCTTCATCACTAACTTTGAAATTTTCACCGAGGGGAGTAGTTTCATTAAGGTAGATTTGTGCGTAAACTTCAAGATTTGAACCATTGCGGGCGTCCATCCATGTAAGCACATAATTGCCGTTTCCATCGCCGCCAATATCCGGGATGGATTGCTCCGAGCCATCAATGGATGCATGCTCGTTTACCAGGAAATCGGGAATGTTTTGGGCGGGGGCCGGAGAGCAGATAAGTAGCAAGGTGAGTGAAGCTAAATGTAAAAGGGAAATTATGTCTTTCATTGAAAAAATGGTGTTTGGTTGAAATACGTTTGTTTTATTTATCTCCCCAAATCCAAATCCACACAGTAATCAGATTTGAGATTGCCTGGGCAAATATTTCTCTTGTCATTTGAGGGAATATCTCTTTGTTCCACTCCGATGGTTCATCGATTGGGAATAATACAAGCGATCTCTCTTTTGTCTGGATACATAAATTAATCATATAGTCCATCAAATTATTGTTTGGGATTACAAATGGGATTATTTCGCTGCAATGTTGGTTATCCGTAACATCGAATTGAATTTGTGGAGACAGTGCAGTAGGTTTGCTTTCATCATCTTTTCGTGTTGCAGTTACAATACCCTCGTTTATGGCAATGGGATTAACAGCATCTTCCCACAGTTTTTCTATCTTACCGTGTAACCTATCGGAGTAATAATTACCATTCTTAGGTTTTTTTGTGTCACTCGCTGAAGGTGGGTCATCGCGCAAATCGCAATGCATTGGAACGTGTGCGTCAACGATATAATGTGAAATTAGCAAATACTGATACATGATTTGCTGCATTGTGCAGCGGTCATTATACCTGCGTAATTTGTCCATATCCGAAATCACTCTTGCCAAATGGTCGATTTTATAGGGTAGCCCACCTCCACCTGAGATACGATAGTATTTTTCTTTATGAACCTCTCTGGCAAATTGTTTACTGTCCGGGAATTCCTTTTCGGTATATAGCTTAAATGTATGGAATTGAGCCTTGTCGTTAATGATATCATCCGGGGCCCAGGTGGCCTCCCTGATAATATCCTGGTAATGTAGGAGCATCCGTTGCAGAACCTTTCCTTCCTTGCGTCTCCTCGTGATGGTTGATCTGCTCGCATCGCGGTAAGGTTTCACAAAATGAAGGTTACCGAGGCCTTCATATAAAAATTCTATCGCTTTCGTAGCTAAATAAATATGTGTATTGTGTTTCATTTTTTGTTGTTTTTTGGATTGTTAAATTATTTAGGATAGCTTTCGTTAGTGACTCCTTTATCATGTTCATCGAGTAAGTTTGTAGGTCTATAATCTTCAACTTCTTTAATTCTATCAAATACACTCTTATGGATTTTTGCACCATCAGGGATCTTCCTGTCACGTTTTCTCCATAGTTTGTAAAACCCTTTTCTGGAATTATGTAATTTATCTGTGCAATCCTGCACCAAACTGTCCTTCCAACTCTCTTTCAGGATCATACCACATGCTTCGGCTTTATCCATCATCCAAGCAAAAGCAATATCTGATAAACCACGTTCATCATAGTAGCCGCCCACATCAGAATGCACCCCGGTAAACCAAACCTGTTCGATATTTTGATGTGTTGTCTTTGCGTTTTCATCCCACATATTTACAGGGAACTTCTTACGCTTTTCATCGGTGGACATTGCGTGAAAGGCATTTTTTACATCCTTGTTAAGTTTCTGGTCAAAAAATTTCTTGCCCCAAAATAAGCCCATCGAACCAACCGTATCCCAAACGCCAATAAAATGCGGTTCGCAGTGCTGGCAAAATGCTTCCTTGAAATTACTGCTCAGGTCGAATTTTCGTTTTATATACATATCCGAAACATAGGGGATCAGGTTTTTCGACCCTTTTTGTAATACGCCAAAACGGTATATCATTCCTGCCAATGCCCTGGCAGTGTAAGCTCCACGGCTAAAACCTAATATGAAAACTTTATCGTCTTTTTCAAAACGGTTCATCAGGTATTCATAGCCATCCTCAAGGTTTTGTTGCAGACCTGCGCCAAATGCCAGGCCAAGGACTTTGCCAACACGCTTGCCCAGGTTGCGCCCCAGGTAACTGAAAGTCCCCACACCGGGATCGTAAAAAGCAACCTGCTTCTCGTCGCGCACAATGCTCTCAAAAGTTTTTACAACATTGGTATTGTTTTTCCCGTATTCGTTGCCGGTGCCATCATAGCAAATAATAATGTTTTTGCTCATGGTTTGATTCTCCTTTATTCAATTGGACATTAACGATTTTTTGAGTTTGTATGAATGGGATTTATTCAATAATTTTATTAATGATATCAGGGATTTCAGAATGATGATCATACCATATCGGAGTTATTCCCAATTGTTTTAATACAAACTCCTGCTGATCCTGGTTGATCAAATTTACCTGCTCGATGATCCCTGAAATTTCTGCCCGGTACCTTGGCCCTTTTTCAGCCGATCTTGATGATTTGATTGATGGGTAATCGGATTTATAACCAGGCCGGAGAAACAGTATCCCATCTTGGTGGATATTTGTTTTGAGGCCACTGTTCTCAAAATCTGTAAGGTATTCTTTAGCTTTCTGATGAATTTGATCCAATACTTCATCATCAGGTCTTTTTGTGTCGGGCTTTTGTAGGAGTGCATAATTTGTGGAGTTGATGGGAGAGTGTTGCACTGCATCAAGCAAACGCCTTACATTTCGGTCTGTAAGAGAGAGCCCAACCATTAATCCGGTGGTGTTCGACAGCAATTGTAATTGTACTAAATTCGACCAACTGTAATGATCTTCAGCAATTATATGGTACTGGTCTTCTGTAAACACAATTTCTTCACTCTTCGAGCCGTTTTTATAGTCATCCAAAGGTACATAACCATGGACATGAAAGATGGGTAATTTTTCAGCTTTCAGTTTTTCATTCTCTTTAATTTGCCTGAATATGATTTGGGGATCCAAAGCTTCCAGGGCAATCTCTAAGAGACTGTCGTAGTTATATGTTACTACTGCATTAATACCTTTGGCCGGAGCCTCGCAAAGCTTTGCAATTGCATCCAGGGTTGTATTGTTATCACGTAAGAAATCTTTACTGATCTGTACATCAGGATAGCCAATTTCGAAGAATGTGCCATACAACATCGAATACAAATCCTTGATAAAAAGATTTTGTTCGCTATCGGTGTAATGTTTCCGGAGTTTCCTGGCCGTGACTTCCAGGGGCTCTGAAGAGTTCTTTAGGTGCCACTCGGCAATTGCATAAAGATAGTTTGAAAATGGCCGCCACCCATGCATCTGTTCCTGGCTGATTTTATTAAAATACATCAGTAAAACCAATTTTTCCCATGATGGCAATTTACTACCGATGGACACACCTGCACCCAAAAATAGGGTAAGCTTTTTTTCTTTGTATGCTTTGCGAAGACTATCGATTGGATTGGTTGTCATAGTTGATAGGTTTTATTATTCTGTTTCGTTTGAAGTATTAAAGGTCAGGCATATTTTAATTTAAATTCCCAAAAGTAAGCAAAAAGAAGGTAGAAGTCAAGAACTTAGGAGGGGCAACAGGGCTGTTCAGTGTTATCAAATTTTCAGGGGAGTGTCAGGTCTCATATTTCAAAAGCTCCGTCCGCCAACTGGCAGACGGAGCTTTTGATCGGAAAATATTAATGATTCGTATTTATTCAGCCTGTACTGGAATGAGACGAATCTATCTTGTAAGCTAACTCAATTGTGTCATTTAGCTTTGCTGTCATTAATTGTCATTTGCGCTTTGCGCGTTATTTTCTTTGCATTTAATGACTATCAATGACCATTTAATGACCATCAATGACATTTTATTGAAAAAAGATTCAATTTTTGCAAATCTATCAATCACCTAAACAATTACAATAATCCGTGAATTTTTCAGGTTCAAAAGCATTCAACCCAATCCCGGTTGCAAATACATCTGTACCACCTTTTCCGATAAACCAGTTAGAATCGAAAAATTCAGGTTCCATGGTACTGTGATTCTATATATGCGAAATTCAATTGATTTTATCCAAAGCTTGCTTAAGGTCATTAAGCAGGTCTTCAACATCTTCAATTCCCACCGAATATCTCACCAAACCATCTGTAATATTTGCTGCCAGTTTATCTTCTTTGGAAACGGCGGCATGGGTCATCGAGGCAGGGTGCTGTATTAAAGTTTCAACGCCACCCAACGAAACAGCCAGTGTTGCAAGGTGAACATTGTCCATCAGGGTTTGACCTGCTGCATAGCCACCTTTCAAACCAAAGCTAAGCATGCTGCCAAATCCATTCATTTGTTCTTTTGCAAGGTCATGTTGCTTAAATGATTTTAAACCCGGATATTTTATCCATTCAACTTTTGGATGGTTTTCGAGGAATTCCGCTATTTTCATGGCACTTTCCTGGGCTTTGTCAATCCGTAAGGATAATGTTTTTACCCCTCTGATTACCATAAAAGCCTGGTGTGGATCCATATTTCCACCCATATATACCATTGTATTGCGAATGGTATTGTATATTTCTTTATCTTTTGCAATGATAGCTCCGCCAACAATATCGGCATGGCCATTAATAAACTTGGTTAAAGAATGCAACACAACATCAGCCCCGAGGTTTAAGGGTTTTTGAAGGTAAGGGCTACAGAAAGTATTGTCAACACAAACAAGCACATTATGTTTATGGGCTATTTCTGAAGCTTTTTTTATGTCGGTAAGTTGTATTGTTGGGTTTGCAGGGGTTTCGAGGTAAAGTAATTTTGTATTTGGCTTGATTGTTTTTTCTAACAAGTCAAGGTCGGAAGTGTCAATATATGAATATTCAACCCCAAACTTTGAAAAATGGGTTTCCATCACCCCCCGGCTTGGGCCATAAACTGCCCCCGTACTTATCATGTGATCGCCTTGTTTTAAGAGCGACATATATACGGTGGATACGGCTGCCATTCCTGATGATACTGCAACGCCCCTATATCCGTTTTCCAGTTCTGCCAGTTTGTTTTCAAGCACTTCAATGGTTGGGTTGCCAATGCGGGTGTAAATATATCCCTTTTCTTTACCGGCAAATAAATCAGCACCATGTTTTGCATTTTTAAATGCAAAAGTGGATGTTTGGTAAATTGGTGTTACCGGACTTCCGAATTCATCCTGGTAATCGCCGGCATGAATTAATTTTGAATTAAATCCTAAATTTTTTGTGTTCATTTTATTAGTTTTATTTTGTATCTGACTATAAATTGCAGGTATTGATTATATATATTTGAATGTCCCATAATTCCATGTCCCTGAGGATATCTAGGATTAATCCAGCTTACTACGGAGAAATATGTAAGGCTATGATTATATCTTAAGCCTAAATCAATATTCTTGGTAATGTTGTAGTTTACACCAATCAATCCTGAAATTTCAAAAGCATTTTCTTCGAGAGGACAATAATTTTCTAGTTTGGATGGTAAATTTTCGTCTTTGTTAATTAAATAAGCAAACTCAGGACCGAAGGAAATGTAGAATCTATCGGTGCAATATAGATTCGCAAGTATCGGCAGTTGAACATAATTAAGTTGAAAATTATGGTCATCATCAACAACACCCCCTTTTCTAATAAATCCAGGTTCTGCTACTATGCCCCAAGCGCCCTGAAATCTGTATTCAATAAATCCATTTACATTGAACGAATGCATTGGATAAAATAACCTTGTGGAATATGGATAGAATTTGATAACATGTGGCTTAGTACAAACGTATCCTGCGAGCACTCCATAATTAATGTCCTGGGCCTTAAGGTTTAACCCCAGGTGTAATAACAGTGCTGCTATTATCAGAATTTTAAATATTTTCATTTTATCACTTATTCCAATTTCCCGTTATAACTCTGTACGGCTGATATGATAATATTTTGCATAGTTGCCATGATAAACGTAGCCCATCTTGTCAACTTCGTCATACCTTATCCTAATTACATTTTCCGATTCTATAATCATTTAACTTTCAATTTGAACGAACAACCAACTAGTGGTCACATAAATTCCCATTAGTTTCAAGTGTGCCATCCAAATATTCTTGTATCAATATTTTTGGATCTGCCACTTTTACACCAACAAAAACATTGATCTTATGTTGGTTTAGTATTTCAATAGCCTTCAATCCAATTCCCGAAGCAATTAAATCAGTAACACTTTCATCAGCAAGCCAGTTAGGAATTACTTCTATCTGTTGGTCAGGCGCAGGGATTAAATCTTCTTTAATAATTTTCCCATTCTTTTCCCAATAAAATTTAAAGTGTGAACAAAGTCCAAAATGCGCGCTTAACTTGTGATCCAAAACAGGGATTGCAATTTTTTGCATGACTTATCTTTTTATTGATCTTAATATTCTTAAAAATAAATCTAACCAGCCATCTTTGTTTTTATCAGGCTTGCTTTGAGGTGATTTATTTCCATCGCAATCCCCTAACCCTCTACCTGTTTTTGCTCCTTTGCCTCTTGGTCCCGTTTTGTCGAATCGTGGCATTGTTTCCTCCTTTTATTGCTATTCATTTAAAAACCGAAAACAAAATTACATTGAAACGTTTTGATACTACTGAATAACAGCCATCAAGCCCTTAATGTATTTATTGAGATAATTCAAGATATTTCTTGATGTACATGGAATCTAAAACTCTATTCCTTCCCTCGCCTGTACCCCGTCCTGGTAATAGTGTTTTACTTCTCTCATTTCTGTTACCAGGTCTGCCATTTCTATAATTTCTGGTGGGGCATACCTTCCGGTGAGGATCAATTCTACATGATCGGGTTTGCTTTGTAATAGTTCAATCAATTCATCAATTTCAAACAATTTATAGTACAAGGCGATGCTTACTTCATCCATTATAACTAAGTCATATTTGCCATCATGAATGATTTTTCGCATTTCTTCAAGGCCTTGCCGGGCTGCACTGATGTCTGCTTCTGTTGGGGTATTTACAATAAAACAACCCAATCCATATTGTTTAACCCTTGTGTTTTTCAGGTATTTGGCAATTGCTAAATTTTCATTGTAGGTTTTTCCTTTTACAAATTGCCCGATAAAAACTTTAAGCCCCGCACCTTCAGCCCTTAATGCCTGGCCAAAAGCTGCTGTTGTTTTTCCTTTTCCATTACCTGTATAAACCTGGATGTAACCTTTCATATCATTGATCGTTAGCGATTGTAATTTGAAACTTTTAATACAATATCGTTTTCCTGAACTTCTAAGTGCCGGGCAATGATTTTACATTTTGCTTTTAAAAGAAAAAAGACAGGCCGCTTAACATTTGAAAGCCCTTCGTAATTTCCCTGTCCTTTGCTAATAATCATATCAGCTTCTTCAAATTGACGATTAAACTCCTTATTGCATAGAGGCAGAATAGTGCCTGGTGCCGAACTTCCCGAAGAAATTATCTTGGCCACCTGGTCCAAACCCGAATCCACAGCATCAGAATAGATTACATCATTAATAACAGGAATTTCGCGGACAACATAGGTGACAGGTTTTCCTAATTCCTCGATCAAAATTTTATCGAATACCGATTCACCTGCATTGTCGCCAAGGTATAGAATTGATTGGGCATGTTCGAGTTGCTCAAGAAACTGTTGATAATGACAGATGGCAAAATCCTGTTTCAAAATTCTCTGAACATCTTCCTCAAGGTTAAATGCTTTATTAACCCCAAAATCAATAATATTGCCGGCAATAGCTACTCGAATAGCTGTGAGCAGCGGCTTATCTGATTCGGCAACAATTTGCTTTAACCCGGGATAAAACTTCAATGCATCGTTTATACTTGCCTGTTTAATCTTTTTGAATGGATCAAAAACACCTGTTATTTCCCGTACTTTCCTATAAATAATATCCCCTGTTTCGGGGGGAGTGTTGTCCATAGGTATTTCTTTAATCATGCAGCCAACCTCATCCAACAATGCTTTGATCTTCTTTTCATCTTTTGTTGCAATTCGTCCTGCACGTAACGCCTGGCTCATAAAACACGGCACACAATCAAGGTATGTTTTCATTTATTTCACTTTCTGTAAAACTCGCTTGTTTTCATATTTTAAAAAATCTTTGGTCCCACCGTCTTCCTGGATAATCTTTAAAACCCTGTGATCGAATTTCATGAAAGTGGCCCCAAAAATTGTTTTAATATTCCTATAATGAAGCATCTCAGGTGCCATAATTGAAGATGGCCCCAACATAAAAATATCACATTGATTGTTCGTGGGCTTAATTGCATTCAGAAAAGTGGTATTAAATATAGAAGTTGAAGTTAATATAACAGCATCAGCTTCGCCAAGGAATTTTTTTTGTTCAGATACAGGAATCAAATTAGGATCATTACTCCTTTGATCAGATATAACAACTGGAATTCCTGCATCATCGAATTTTTTGTAGAGAGATTTAAATAGGCCTAGCATTACTACCTTCTTATATTTTTTAAAATCTATAGCATCAAAGATGTCGATACAACTTTTATTATGATTCGAGTAATTAAGCAAAGCACTAAAATATGCATTTAGGACGATGCGATGTGAAATATTTTTCAGGTCCGGATTGGAATAAGTTGCCTTTTGAGGGTCAATTTTACTCCCAAGATTTGCACAAACCCCAATATTCCCACTTTTTAAAAGAACAGCCGTATATTTCAGTCCGGTACAAATTTTTTCAATTCCATTTATTTCGAAACTGTATTTTGTGAGTAAGAGTTCTAAGGGGTCTATATTTTGATTGTTTATTTTCATCTATTTCTAAGTTTTGGTATTCTGTTTAAATTAAAATCCGCTGCCCAATTTTGATATCGTCCCCTTCGTTAATTAAGGTTTTTAAATGAGCCGGAAAACACAAAAGCATACTCGATCCTATGCTAAAATATCCACAAGGCGTCCCCTTCTGATAGGCCTGGTTTTCTTCATAGTCAGTATGGATCCTGTTGACATTTAATGATCCGACTGCAATCATTACTAATGGAAATTTTTTCGTTTGAAAAATAGATGCAATTGTAGCATTTTTTTTAACTGCTTTGTGATACAGCGCAATCCCTAATAAATATTCTAATCCTATATACACAGGAAAAATGGCTTTTCCTTCATTCATTTGGGTGTGAGTAAACATGCCATCATACGGGGTAACCCAAAAATGTAAGTTACTTGGGTTCAGGTGGACATTGATGTAACTGTACCCCGAAAATTGATTACAGTTTTTTCCGATGAGCTCCCCTAAGTGGATTTTTTTATTGCGTTTTGAAATAAGCATTCCATCATTATCAATATTTCCAATATGTACAACTTTTCCTTCGACAGGGCTTATCAGTGCATTGTCATTCGGATCAGTACTTATTTTCTGATATCGGTGAAAGTTTTTATTTAACCCAACATTGTCTGCAATTCTTCCAAGCAGCGAATTTTTTGTAGAAAGTTTCATCTATTCTATTTAAAATATTTTTCCATTCTATCGAATGCTTTGTTTATCATTTCTTCAGGTACACAGAAAGAAAGCCTGATATGATTTTCGCCGGTTGGCCCAAAAGCTATTCCTGGGGTTGTAGAAACTTTGGATTCTTTTAACAGGTTTTTGCTGAAAGCAATTGAATCGTTTCCCTGGTCCCCTAAAATTTTTGGGAACATCAAATATGAACCTTCCGGCTTATGATATTCAAAAACAGAATCCAACATATCTAATCTTTCGCACATAAGATTTCTCGCTTTTAAATAATGAGAACTAAATTCTTCGATACAATCCTGACTTCCTTTTAAAGCAGCAATAGCTGCATATTGCGAAGCTACCGGTGCACAAATTGCCAGGGGGATATGTGCTTTCTTGATCTGGGTTAAAACTTCTTCATCAGCATGAAGATAACCGATACGCCAACCGGTCATTGCATACGTTTTTGTAAAGGTATAATTGGTGATTACATTTTTTCTTAATTCAGGAATTGAGGCTATGCTAAAATGCTTGCTGCCATCAAAGGTAAAATACTCGTAAGCTTCATCGGTAATTACAGTGAGATTATGTTCTAAGGCAATTTTCCCCAATTCACGAAGCGTGCTTTCGGGAAAAACAGTTCCGGTGGGATTACTTGGGGTGCAAAACATAATTGCTTTGGTCTTTGATGTAATTGCCTTTTTAATGGCTTCAATATCCAATGCAAAATTGTCTTCCTCGATCAAAGGAACCAAAACAGGAATCCCTGATGCAAGCCTGACTTGTGTAATATGGGTTGAATAGGTTGGTGTAGGGAGGATGACTTCATCACCGGGGTCGATGGTTGCCAAAACTGATGCAGCCAGACCTTCAATTGCTCCGATAGTTACAATTATTTGTGAAATATTGGCATCAATGTTATTGTCCCTTTTGAGTTTTTTTACAATTTCCTCCCTTAATTCTGGCAAGCCTTCACTTTGAGAATACCCACTGGTCAATCCTTTATTGATAGCTTCAACAACTGCATCATTGATGTGTTTGGGAGTTCCGGTTGTAGGTTTTGCCCACGATAAAAATGCAACGTCATCATATTGTTTTGATAATCGGGTCATTTCGTGGATTGCCGATTTTTTGATTTGATTTACCCTGTTAGAAATATTCATATAATTTGTCTCCTGTTACTATTTTAAAAATTGAAAATCATTCCTGTTGTTACTTGTTGTGTTTTAAATTCATTGTAGAAAGCTACTAATGCAGGGAACTTTGTGCAGTGAGAAGGAAAAACTTGTGAAACATTTTGTTCTTTAAAATACTCAATTGTCTTTTTTGTCCGATAATTATTTTTCATCAGGTGAAAACCGCCAATAACAGCTTTTACTTTTTTCAAGCCTGTAATCTTTTTGGCATATTCAACGATATTGCAAATGCCTGAATGTGCGCATCCCGAAACAATCAGCAATTCATCATTGATAATTATAACGAGTGCCGAGTCATCCATAATAAAATCATCGTTTCCGGTTTCATCAACAAATGTTGTGGTTTGGGCTTCAAAGGAATTTATCCTCGGTATTTCGCCCAAAAAAATTATATTTTCAGATAAATAATAGGGTCCTTGTGATGTTATAATTTCAAATCTTTTATCAAACTCTGCATAGCTCAAATCAAGCCCAATATTGAAACTATCATTTTTTCTATACCTTTTAATAAAGCAGTTGGGATGACATATCAACTTTTTATTTTTTAGATATTTTAAACCATTTCCATGGTCCCAGTGCCCATGACTAAGCACAACTGTTTCGGCTGAATCGACATCAATATTTAACTTTTCGGCATTTCTTAAAAAGACCTCAGTATGTCCGGTGTCAAAGAGAATGTTCTTGTTTTCATATTCAATAAAATATGATAAGCCATGCTCGGCTGTATAATATCCCGATGCTGTATTTTCAGTTAAAACTGATAATTTCATAATCCTATTATTTTTCTATTAATATCAATTACACAACTGTTGTGTAGTAATAAAATCGTAACTAATCAGTCGATCCCCTACGGGGAATAGTGAGGTATTGTGTCAATTTAAACTACAATACTGAATCCACTACGTGGAACTCGCCTCGCTGCGAAGCGGGTTCGCCGTAGGCGATTGAGTATTGTAGTAAACCCAATTGTGTGTGTAATCTGGGATTCCCCGTAGGGGATGAATAATATGATTACGCGTTCTAATAGACTGATTAGTTACCCAAAATCTTACATTTCCTTTATTTCGAACGTATTTCCATCTTTATCTTTGATAAAGATCAAATCAAAAAATTCCCTTTCAATACGTATAAGCTCGTATCCGTTTAGCAAGACCTTGTTAATTAATTCTTCCCTGTTTTTAATTGAAAAACAGATGTGATCAAATGCTTGTTTTCTATATTCTTTTGTTACAAAAATTTCAAAAACCAAGTTGTCTTTTTGCAATAAAGAAACATTAATTTCTTCATCGGGCCCAAAAATATTGGCAGCGAGATCCTTTTTTAAAACAAAGTTTTTTATTTGCTTCATTCCAAGAACATTTGTATAAAATTTCTCAATCTCTTTATCATCAGAAACTGATAATGCGATGTGTTCTAATTTCATAATAAATCTTTTGCTTTATATCGAACTCAGGTTATTATTAATCTTAAAAGTGAGCTACTTCTTTTTAATTTGATAAAACACCCCTCTTTCCTGACGTGTAGGTTCTATTTTACCTTCGGCCTCCAAAACATCGAGGTATTTATTGATTTCATTGATATGCATACCGAGTATTTTTACAAGGTCATCAAGCGTGCAGGGCCTTCTTGTGATTGTTCCTAAAATTGCCGTTTCTGCATCTGTCCTGTACGATTGAATATTTTTCCTTTCGGGGGCAGCAGCAATGATTTCGACATTTTCAAGGTTCCAATAACCAACAATTTTTTTCAAATCTTCGTGGCTTGCAGCATGAATATCTGCCACTGTCCCGGGACGGTCAAGTGTATTTATCTGGATATGGCCGGGCCGTATTTTTTCGAATGCTTCTTTTAAAGCTTTTAAATCATCAATGTTATCATTGAATCCTGGCATAATAAATACTTCAAGCCATATTTGGCCGGGAAACTCCTTTCTAAAATCGATCAATCCCTGGATATATTTCTCAACTGTGAGTTGTGGTGCAGGGCGGTTTATTTTTTTGAATGTAATTTCTGTAGCTGCGTCAAGTGAGGGAAGTACAACATTTGCATCCATTAATTCATCACGCACATTTTTATCGTAAAGTAGTGTCCCATTGGTTAAAACAGCAATCGGAATATCTGGCTTTATCTGTTTTATGAATTGTAATACATCTCCTAACCGTGAGTTGAGGGTTGGCTCACCTGAACCTGAAAAAGTAATGTAATCAGGATCGGGATTGTTTGCGAAATAATGTTCCAGCTCACTTGTTACTTTATCGTAGGGAATGTATTCTTTTCTTTCAGTTGTTAGTTTTGTAGTGTGGCCCACCTCACAATATACACAGTCGAGTGAACAGACTTTTTTAGGGACCAAATCAACTCCGAGCGACATTCCCAATCGTCGTGATGGTACCGGGCCGAAAAGATATTTGTACATTTTTTATTTATTTTAATTTAAGAACTATTAATTCAAAAGCAAAGTTAATACGCAA
>Ga0208900_1001002_pt1 | contig 16189 bp, 6 predicted proteins | sample AntAceMetag02UKK_FD_184763 | JGI IMG/M metagenome (GOLD analysis project Ga0208900, IMG submission 184763) | Saline lake microbial communities from Ace Lake, Antarctica - Antarctic Ace Lake Metagenome 02UKK (SPAdes) (version 2) | ecosystem: Environmental > Aquatic > Non-marine Saline and Alkaline... | reverse complement strand
GGGCTAACTATGTTGGCCCGGATGGCTTTGTTGAAAACGAAAACATAGTATGGTTGTATGGCGAAACCTATTCGCATATTCTTACTGATGAAACATTTTACGACCTCTACATCTTCGACATGCTAACGGATGCTCCCGGAAACGGTGGCCGCTTTGTTGACGAAACCTACATTGATGAAAATGTTACCGTAAATGTTTCAAACGATTGTAACATCCTGGGTGGAAGCCTGAACTTTGCAAGCAATACAACGCTCGACATCCAAAATAACCTTTCGATAACATCAGGTGCCGAAATGATTGTTCCTGATATGACTTTTGCTGAGATCTTCCTTGGTGGAAATTTCGATGACTATAACACCACACCGGGATTTACTCCCGGACATTCAAGGTTTACCTTTGATGGATTATTAAATCAGACGTTGAATTCAAATAATACACTCAGCAATTTTTACAATTTGGTAATTGATAATGCCCAGGAAAAAGTAACTATTGGAGTTGGCTTGCAAATTTATGGCGATCTGCAAATTTTGGATGCTGCTTTCCTTGATGGAGCGTCCGGATCATTTCATTATTTCTATGGAGATGTAACAGTAGGGCCGGAGGGCGCACTCCTACCCTACCGGATAGTTAGTTTTATAGGGAGTAGTAGTGCTGTTTTTGCCAACAACGCATCAGGCTCATCCTATTTCCAAAACGATGTCTTTATCGACAAAAACTCCCCGGCAGCAGGCCTTACGTTGGAAAGTAGGATGTTATTATTAAATGACGCAAGCCTTATTGTAAACGAAGGCTTTCTCGACTTAAACACCAATTTGCTTAGATGCACCGAAAATGTAACAATTAACGATGGAGGAACTTTAACCATTGATGAAGGAGCAGAACTTGAAGTAGGCGAGAATGACCAGTTAACAGTAGAAAGTGGTGGTATTATTGAAGTAATGGGCGAACCTGGCAATCCGGCAACCGTTAGTGCTTGGAATGCTCCCGGAAAATTTAACTTTGCTGTTGCTTCGGGTGCAACCATAAGGGCCAATTACGGAATTTTTGAACATATGGGCGGACTTAATGGGGTATATGTAATGGATGGCGCCATCATCGATCCGGTCTATTGTTTTAATAACTGCGAATTTAGATATGGCAGTGGAGTGACAAACTCAGCATTATTGGTCATTAACAACGATCAGGTCCTTACAATTAACAATGCTTCTTTCCCCGATGCTTCTTCTACATTTAATGTTGCTAAAGATCTAAACAAAGGGCTTCTCACTTTTGTAGATTTCAGCGGCGTATTTTCCGGTGAGGATTACGAGTATGATAATTATGACCGGATTGATTGGGATGAAGGATATGCAACGCAAAACATCAACCTTCCAGAGGGATGGAGTGGTTTATCAAGTTACCTGATTCCGGCCAACAACACCATCGAGGATGTTTTCGATCCGGTATCCGGAGATTTCGTCATAGCTTCAACAATGACGGATGTATTTTATCCTGCTGGCCCAATTAATACCATAGTATATTGGAAAGGTCAATCGGCATATAAAATTAAAATGAATGCTGAAACCATACTTCCAATTATCGGAAATGAAGAAAGCAACCACACTTTTGCCCTCGATGCTGGATGGAATTTGGTGCCCGTTATTTGTAATGCAGCAGTGGGTGCCGAAGGTTTATTTGTTGGACAAGACCTCGGGCTGGTGAAAGAAGTGGCTGGCTTTGGAATTTTGTGGCCAGAGTACAATATCAATACCATCGGAGTGCTCGTTCCGGGAAGAGCCTATTACGCCATGATGAATTCCGCAGGTTCCATAACTTACCCGGCAAATGTGAAAGATGCAGGTGGTTTTATAAAAACCAAAGCCATACTTCCAGATACCCCATGGAATATAAATCTGTCCGGGCCTTCAACGCATGTTATTGCAATCTCGAAAAACATGACAGGCATTTCAGAAGGTGATCTTTTGGGGGTTTTAGATGAGGCAGGGAATTGTTACGGAATTACCGAAATCTTTTCGTTAACTGATAATACCGCGCTTACAGTTTATGCTGATGATCCTTATAGTGAATTTGTAGATGGTTTTGAAAATGGCAATCAGATGCACCTAAAAATATACCGACCGGAAAACCAAGAGGTTTTAGATGTTGAGGCTGTATATGATGCCCAAAAGCCCAACACCAATTATTTTGCTGCCGAAGGCATTTCGGCAATTACATCGCTTAAGGCTACATCATTGGGAATATTTGGTTTTTCTACTTCCAACATCAGCCTCTACCCCAACCCTACCAATGACTGGGTTGAACTTTCAGGCATTAAAAGTTTCACTAAAATTGAAGTTTTTAATGTCAACGGGAAATTGATGCAGACCATCGCAATAGAAAATCAGGATGGTTATAAAATGGATTTATCCGATTTGCAAGGCGGTGTTTATCAACTTAAATTCACCGGCAATTCCGCTGTTGCCATCAAAAAGCTGATTAGGAATTAAAGTTTTTAAATTTCACTATTAAACAAAACTCCCGGAGTCAGATTGGCTTTCGGGAGTTCTTTTTGGTAGTTGCATTTTACAAGAAGAGCAGAAAGATTTCGTGTGTTAACGTTCCTTTTTTTGGCTGAACATTTCATACAGCATTTTTATGAATTTTTATAAATACATCCAATTGCTTATGGAGGTCGCGCCAGCAAAGGATTTTTCGATAAAAAGAAAAACAGATTAATAAAATTGACAAAGACTAATCCATTTATAAATTGGCTTTCCTGATTATTGTTTTAATACATTTGCTATAGCTTTATCAAGCTATGTTGAAAACTACAAGTTCTTAACTTTATAGCCACTACGGCAAAATGTTGCACCGATCAGGCATTTCCCCTCTTCCCTGCAACCGACTTTTAAAGTGACCTTTCATTGTATCTTTATTTATAAACCTAATACTTGATGTCATGAAAAAGATTGTACTTTTTTTGTTATTTGCAACAACCAGTTTAATTTTGCTCAGTCCAACCAAGGGCTTTGCCCAGTCGAATGATTTAAATTTGATCCGGGGCGAGACAAGCATTCTTCAAAATGCTTCTACTGCATTACAGTTTTACGATGACAAGGATGCTATTGTCAGGTTCAGGGAAGTTCAGTTGAACGAAGACCTCGGAGCTTTGGCCGGGGTTAAAACTAATGACAAGATCAACCTGAATCTTTTTCCCGATACTAGGTATTTTGCCGATGTTTTGCAAACAGAAAGCTACTTTGAAGGAAATGTTACCATTATTGCCAGGCTTGAATCGTTTGATTATGCTTTTGCGGTCATTTCGACCACCGATGAAAGAACGCTGGTGAATATCTATATTCCGGAAGAGGGAAAAAGATTTCAGATAACCAGCGATGCACTTACACAAAAGCATTATTTAATTGAGCTGGATCCTGCGTTGATACCCGAAGTAGAAGATAGTCCTCCGCTGATTCCGGAGGATGGCCTGGCACACGAAGATTTAAAGATAGGACCAAGACCCCAGGTTATGGATGATTCTACCATGAAGGTGTCCAAGACCTTTGTCATCGTTGATATTATGATACTTTACACGCCTGCGGCACGCACCTGGGGCGATAATAACGGTGGCGGCATTCTTAACTGTGTGGCTACTACGGTGGCTATTGGTAAAATAGTTCATTACAACAGCGGAACTGATGCAACCAACAGGTTGGTTTATACTGCTGAGGTAGCCTACACCGAAAGTGGAGATGAACAAACCGATCTTGACCGTTTCACCGGAACTACCGATGGATACATGGACGGGATACATACCTGGCGCAACACTTACGGTGCTGACCTGGTACAACTTTTCACCACCATGGGAGGTGGTCTGGGTTGGCTGTTGGACATTACTTCCGGTAGGCCACAATATGGCTTTTCATTAGTCGGGGTAAGCACTTCCTCCGCCTTTTCGCCCATTCATGAAATGGGGCATAATATGGGTTGCGGACATCACAAACTGCAAAATTTCCAACCTGGTCCCGGACTTTATTCCTATTCGGCAGGATGGAGATGGACAGGAACGGATGGAGTTCTGTATTCTTCTACAATGAGTTATACTGGTGGCGGGTATTTCCCTCCCAATTATCAGAGTTCAACCCGGATTGGATATTTTTCAAACCCAACAATCAATTTCATGGGTGCTGCAACCGGCCACAACACGGAGGGCGACAATGCGTGGACTATTTCAAATACCAAAGCTGTTGTTGCAGCTTACCGCTCCACTGCCACGATTAACTGCCTCACTTGTCCAGCCTATGATGTTTTAATTAGCCCCGGAAATGGCTGGAGTTCTCATTCATCTTCAATTGCCCAATATGGGTGCAAAATGTATGCTGTAGAAGTTTTGAAAGGACACACTTACACCTTTCAAACCGGATGTGGTAATGGTGCAACGGCAAGTTTTGATACTTATTTAACCCTTTTTGATAATAACTGCGCACAAATTACCTACAATGACGATGGTTGTGAATCAAATCGTTCGGCAATTACCTGGATGGCCGATTATGACGGGTATGCCTACTTAAAAGTCAGCGGGTATAGTTCATATTATGGCACCTATACCATGGCTTTCACAAGAGAAGATAAGTTGATGTGGACAGGAGCGGTGAGCACAAACTGGAATACAGCCGGAAACTGGGATAGTGGCTTTGTGCCCGATGGCACCTTTGATGTTACAATACCAACCGGAACAGTGCGCCAGCCTTACATTCCGACTGCAAATGCAGCTTGTAAAAGCCTGACCATAGAATCAGGAGAGACACTGACCATTGGCGGGTATAGCCTGACGGTTAATGGCAACCTGACTATTAGTGGTAACCTGGCAATGAACAACTCAGCCGGTTTGCTTAACGTTAGTGGCGACGTTGTATGGCAATCAGGATCTACGGCAAATTTTACTGCTGCCTCCGCTTTCAGGGTGTATGGAAACTGGACTTTTGAATCGGGTGCCAATGCCAATATTGCCAATGGCACTGTTTTATTTTTTGGAGGAACAAATAAATACATCAGTAATTATTCAACAAGCTCCTCATTCTATAGCGTTGGCAGCTACAAAACCGGTGGTGCTGAGGCAGGCGTAAGCGTCTGGACATCGCAACCATTTACCATCAATGGAGGTATCTATGTGCATCCCGGGGCAAAGTTCGGGATTTATTCCCTTTATGATGTCGTTTTAAAAGGCAACATCAACTCCAACGGAATTTTTGTTTGCAACCTTGGACTGCTTAAACTCGATGGCACAGCACAGGAACTCAGGATGAATGCGGGCGATTACTTCAACAACCTTACTTTTAGCCAAACCGGAACAGTTACCGTTAACAATGGATTAAGCAGTATTTTGGATGTAAACGGAAATGTGCTGATCGAATCGGGTGTTTTCAACCTTGCCGACCGGACGATGAAAGTAGGCGGTAACTGGACAAACAATGTGGGTTCATCCGCATTTACAGAAGGTACCAGCCGGGTGATTTTCGATGGTGCCACACACAATTATGTAAAGACCAGCGAAACTTTTAATATCATCGAGGCCAACATGGGTGCTGCCCTGCGTGTGGACAATGCAGGCAGTGTTGTAAGCTGTAACCAATACGACTGGACAAGCGGAGGGATTGATGTGGTGGCTGGAACATTTACAGCACTCGATCTGTCTGATGCTGGCCTTTACGGCACTTTTTGGTGCAATCCCGGCGGGGCAATCAACCTTACACAAGATGCCTCGCAATATCCTGATCTTCATGGCGAAATTCACGTATTTGGTGGTACGATGACAGTTACAGGAGGTCTGGGGGCATGTTTCTGGCCATATTATAGTAATGCAGTAATTGAGATGTCGGGTGGAATTTTGAATTTCGTAAATAATGGTGTTTATCTTAACACAGGAACTTACACACTTACAGAAAACATAACTGGTGGAACCATCCGAACCAATAGGTCATTTACCGGCGATCGTACGGATTTTACCCCTTCAGGTGGTACTATTGAATTATATGGATCAACGGATGCGCAAATTGGTTATGGATTGGGAAGTAATTTCAACCATGTGTTAATCAACAAATCAGCGACAAAGGATGATTTGGGTAATATTATTGAAGAAAAAATGTATAATCGTGATGGAGAACCAGTTGATGGAAGCAGATCTAACATTGTTACTGCATCATCTGACCTTGTCCTTCTTGGAAACATGACCATCCAGAGCGGGCAGTTGGTTGCCCCATCATCAATAAAACTAAAAGGAAACTGGACAAACAATGTGGGTACATCAGGTTTTGCGGAAGGAACCGGTACGGTTACTTTTAATAGTAGTAACCATCAATACTGTTATGGTGAAACTTTTTATGGCCTGGAATTAAATATGGCAGCGATGGATTTACACATCCCGGCGGGAACCACTACCACCTGCCAGATTTATGACTGGAACAGCGGTGAACTGGAAGTGGAAGGAGGTATATTTATAGCTTACGATTTATTCGACAATGGCATTTTTGGAAAATACTATATCAACGCTGCTGGCGGGTTGCTTGAATTGCACCAGGATGCCGTACAGTTTGTCGATCTTAATGGTAAAATAGTAATTGCAAACGGAACCATGAATGTTTATGGCGGTAACGGATACAGCTACTGGCCATACAGTGCTAACGCCATCTTGACTATGTATGGCGGGACGCTTGATTTTAAAGATAATGGGATTCAGATAGCAAATAATTCATTTTCGTTGGATGATAATATTACCGGGGGTATAATCCGTATGTCAAAAGGGTTTTATGGCGACCGGCCTGATTTTACGCCAACTGCAGGCACCTTCGAGTTTTATGGCTCCGGCGATTATAACATCAGCCAATCCAATGGGTGTACCCTTAAAAATGTAAAAATAAACAAATTAGCTGCCGATTCAGGCGGCGAATTGTCCGGTGAACCGGAATTTGATGAGCGTTCAGGAATTCAGATTTCGGATAGTGGAAAGTCGAATACCATTTCATTAGGCTCGGATTTTACAATTACCGGAAATCTGGAGATTGCTGCCGGAACATTCAATATGAATTCCTATACATGCAATGTTTCGGGAACAACCGACATTTATGGAACCTTAGCAATGACCAATGCGGCGAGTAATTTAACATCAGGAACTATAAACTGGAACAGTGGCTCGAACGACAATGTTACAGCCGGAACATTTCATGCAGATAACTGGAGATTCAACGAAGGTACCAACGCAATGCTCGGAACCGGAAATACGGCGTATTGTGCCGTTATTTATTTTCCAACCGATAGCGATGCCGAATTTGGAAACCTGGTTGGAGGATCAACTTCAAAATTGCTTCAGGGAGGTTCAGGAAAAGCCTACTATCCCCTCAGAGTTGCCGGTAATTTCACCGCACAATCAGGAACATGGGGTTTTGAGTATGGTCTTATCGTAATGGGCAATGCTATTATTCAAAGCGGCTGCTATCTGTCCTTTTCCTATGGATGTGATATGTCATGTGCCGGAAGTTTGACCCTGGCAGGAGGCCTTACCCTATACATAGGATCAGAAGCTACGGTTAATGGTGATTTTATTTTCCCAAATACAGGCTCACTCTATGCAGGGGGCGGAACTTTTACAAATGATTTTAACGGTGGCATGGTTTCACTATCCGGTAAGATGACACTTACCACAGGAATAATAGCATTTCCTAATCGTAGTGTGAGTATTTCCAGTACCTTCGATGACCAGATTAGTGGCGGAACTTTCAGGGTCGGAAAAACTTTTGCAGCTAATTCAGCCGGCACCTTCCAGCCAAGCGGAGGAACGATGGAGTTTATCAATGCCAGTTCAGGCAATTATGTGCAGGTAATCAATGGCAATTATTTATACAACATGGTTTTGAATAAGCCAGGCTCTTCGTTTATGGTTTATGATAACCTTACCCTTAAAGGCTCCATGACCATCGATGCTGGCACTTTAAATTCTAATAATAAAACCATTGATGTGGCCAAAGACTGGCATAATAATGTTGGGCCTGCCGCTTTTACCGAAGGTACAGGCACCGTTATATTTAACGGCAATTGGGGACAGGAATGTTCCACAGAGGAATTTTACAGGTTAGTATTGAATAAACCAACCGGCGACCTTCAATTGTTCAACGGGCAGGATGTAAGTTGCCAGATATACCAGTGGTTAGATGGAGAGATACATGTTTCATCCGGGATATTTACAGCTTATGACTTGTTTGACAATGGTATCTTTGGAGCTTATTATGTTGATGGAATTGACGCCACCGTTGATCTTTACCAGGATAACTCACAGTATGTCGATCTTAATGGCAGCATCGCTATTAACAATGGGCAAATGAATATTTATGGCGGAAATAGTATGAGCTACTGGCCCTATGCAAGCAACGCATCCATTACAATGTCAGGCGGGGAGATCGACTATAAAGATGTGGACATTTATGTTTACGATTCTCCCTCCTATACGCTTACCGAAAACATTACCGGCGGTGTTATCAGAACATCCGGAGGCTTTTTGGTTAATGTTCCAACTTTCACTCCAACAGGAGGGACCGTAGAATTGTATGGGGGGCTAAACACCGCAATTAGCAATGTTGTCGGGAGTAATTTCCATAATCTTGCCATCAACAAATCAGGAGCTACAGATGAGGGCTTCGAGCCGCTAATTTCCCAGGATCGTAATGGAGAATCAATTATGCTTTCGCGATCCAATGAGGTTTTGCTTAATTCCGATGTTTTAATCAATGGTAATTTATCAGTTAATGCCGGAAAACTAAACATGGGGTATGCCGGATATGACATGACGTGCATGGGCAGCGCCAACATCGAGAATGGGGCAAGCCTCCAAATTGGATCGGCATCTCAATTTAAACTCAACACCGCGCTGACAGTGAAAAATGGAGGTACGCTAAATTCGACAGGTGCTTTAGGGTTTGAAAGCTATATTACAAGGGCTGCTACCAACCGTTACCTGTTCGATGTCCAATCGGGCGGTAATATTGGTTCTTCCTATACCATATTTGAATATATGGGCACTAATGGGATCAACATTGCCAGCGGCGCAGTAGTTGATCCTGCACAGGCATTTAACAACTGTACTTTCCGCCAGGGCTTGTCAGCAAATACCTTGCTTACGATGAACAGCACGCAAACACTCGAATGTACAGGTGCTATATTCCCGGCCAATACCTGGGGAGGGACCAACAACATTAAGAAAACCAATAACGCCGGGCGCATCACCCTTTATGATTACAGCGGTGGCTTTGCCGGGCCTGGCCATGAGAGCGATCCTTACAACCGGGTCGATTGGTACACCCCGCAGCTTTCTGCTTCCCCATTGGTGATCAATGTAAATCCTCCCGCAGGAACAACAAGCATCACCGTTTCCTCCAATCTTGCCTGGACAGCTACCGAAAGCAGCACGTGGTTTTCAATCAGCCCGCTGTCGGGGAGCAACAACGGAACCATCACCGTTACTTACAACCAAAACACAACAGCGGCCGCCCGTTCGGGGAGTATTATCATTTCCGCCCCCGATGTTCCCGATGTTATCGTAACGGTGAATCAGGCAGGAGCAACATTGGCAGTAACGCCCGCCTCACGAAGCGTAACAGCACCTGCCGGAACTACCACTTTCAGTGTTGCATCCAACACCACGTGGACGGTAAGCGAAAGCATTTCCTGGTTTACGGTTGCTCCCATGAGCGGAACGTCTAACGGAACGTTAACGGTAAATTATAATCAAAACACTGCGACAACACCACGCTCAGGGCAAATTACTGTTTCCAGCACAGGACTTCCCAATGTTGTGGTAACGGTGAACCAGGCCGGGGCAGGGGCAACACTTGCGGTTACTCCGGCCAATCGTAATGTAACACCTGCGCCCGGAATTACCACTTTTGCTGTTAGCTCCAACACAAGCTGGACGGTGAGCGAGAGTGTGGCCTGGTTCAATGTTTCGCCAATGAGCGGCTCAGGCAATAAAACGCTAAGTGTAAGCTATGGCGAAAATGGCACAGGTGCATCGCGCATTGGCAGCATAACGGTTACAGCCTCCGGAGGAGCTCCCTCGCAAACCGCTACCGTAACGCAAAGCCCCTACCCCACCCAGCTTGTTGCATTACCCGAAGGCTGGAGCGGATTATCAAGCTACATAATGCCCGCCAACGATGACATCGAGGATGTGTTTGCGCCCGTTTCCGGGGATTTTGTAATTGCTACAACGATGACCGGAATTTACTATCCAGCCGGGCCGGTTAATACAATTTTCGATTGGGATAGCCAATCAACTTATAAAATTAAAATGGATGCTGCGGCCACGCTGCCAATTATTGGAGATGCAGAAACCAACAAAACCCTTAACCTTGCGGCTGGCTGGAGTTTGATCCCGGTAATTGTTGACCTACCTGTAGATGCTGCTACAACGCTGAATCCACCACTCGACCTACAAATTGCAAAAGAAGTAGCCGGAACAGGCGTGCTATGGCCGGCACTGGGAATAAATACGCTGGGTAACCTGATGCCCGGAAAAGCATATTTTGTAAACCTGAATTCAGCCGGAACATTTACTTATCCATTCAATTCTGGAAAAACATCACAAGTTGAACCATCAACGGTTGACAATATCAATCATCCCTGGAACAAGTTTTACCCCTCCCCTACATCACACCTCATTGCAATTATTGCAGATGGAATGGAAGATATTCATCAGGGTGATGTAATTGGCGTGTTTGCTCCTGATGGCTCATGTTATGGTGTAACCGAAGTTGGAACAGGAGGACAAAACACGGTCATATCAGTTTTTGCGGATGATGAAACTACTGAAGAAAAGAGTGGCTTTAAAAGTGGGGAAGTTTTTAGTTTAAAACTCTACAGCCATAACTCTGGTGAGGAATACGATCTGGAAGCAAGCTACGACCAGGATATGCCCAATGGAATGTTTTTTGAAAACGAAGGCCTGTCGGTCATTTCTCAGCTTAAAATTTCGGGCACCAGTATAAATGGAAATATGTCAACTGGCATCAGCATTTATCCAAATCCAACGAATGATATTGTTTGGATTAGTGGAGTAAAGAATTGTAAGGAGTTTGCTATTATCAATAGTACCGGCAAAACTTTACTCCAGGGTTCAAGCAATGACCAGGATAAAATTTCAATTGACATGTCTGCATTCAATAATGGCATTTATCAATTGAAACTGACAGGGGATAAATCAACAACAATTCGAAAAATCATTAAAAACTAATACCTGACGTTTTTTAATTATAACTCCCGGTCACTGCAAAGTGCCGGGAGTTTTTTTACAGTCACCCCCTGAATCGTTTGGGGCATACAAACTACATTCAGTAAATTTGGGCAACTACCCTGGGCAATTCAGGGGGTGACTTGCAAGGAGACCCTCCAACTGAATCGTTTAGAGCATAAGAACTACATTCATGAAACTTAGGCACCTGCCCTGAGTAATTCAGGGGGTGACTTGCAAGCCCAGGATAACTTTCCATCGTCCGTAGGACATGGAAACGTTGAAATAAATCAAGGTAATAGTCACCCCCTGAATCGTTATGGGGCATAAGATCTAAATTCATAAACTTGGCCACCTGCCCTGTGCAATTCAGGGGGTGACTTGCAAACCCAGGATAGTAAGCATGATATCCTGACATGGAACTATCATTTCTTTTTTAGTAGCCCGAAATTAAATTAAGAAAGATTGGATATTTTCATTGGTTCTGAAAGTAAGACAAAACTGTATTACGACTATTCCTCTCTGTAATAATCAAACAGATATTCGGGTTTAGTCACCTTGTCAATAAAAATAACCCCATCGTAAGCCTGTCCGGGTATAATTTTTTCTAAGGTCATTCCCCATAACATCGCAGGTATAGCTTGAAAAATCCAGGAACTACCCAAACTTTCTGCTTGCATCGAAAAGTCAAAAAAGGAATATTTGTAACGGGGTTGAATGAGTATGGCTTCCAGACTGTTTTTTTTCGGCTTACCAATCTGAATAGTTTTGTCTGTATAGGTTTCTCCCCTGTACATATACAAACCAATAACATAAGATTTGTCTTTGATTGAATCGTTCAATCTAAATCCCATATGTTGTATATCTCCTTTTGCATGATATTTTGAGATATGTGTGTTGTGCCCCCAAAAAACTATTTTTTTTCCCGGATATATTTCCTTAACAAGCCATTCTAAAGTAACTGCCATCATCGAATCCCTAACATTTGAGATATTATCATTGAGTTTTCTTTCTTCGAGCAGACAACCGGTGTAAACTGTTTTATTTTCGATGTCCTTTTGGTAAATCAACAAGTTTTTATTCGATGGATTTTCCTTTGTTAACTTTACAAGTGAATCGTTTAACATTTTCAGGTTCACGATAATTTTGTTCCCCAGGTCAGTGAGATCATTGTTATTCTTTTTCCCCGGCATATAAAAACCACTTTGGGCCATCTTCTTCCGATAGGCGTAATAACCTGTTAAAACCTGTTTTGCAATTTCCGCCACTGAAGGACTTAATGCATTCAATTCAGAGTTTTCGAATTGATAATCGGGCAATCCGCTTTCCTTAATATCAAACCCAGATAAAGACACATTACGACGTTTCAGGTATTCCATCAATTTGAGCAAGGATGTTGTATGCCACACACCATAGATTGAGTTAGTAAACATTTGTTTCGGGTAAAGGCTATCTTTTTGGAGGTTTATATTGTGGCAGTCCCACAAATTACTTTCGAAAGAAATTACATCAAACCCCATTTCCTGATGCAGAAATTTTATTAGCCTAACCTTGGTTTTGTTAAACTCTTCAACAATGTGGCTACTCTCACCTAAAAAAACATATTGCTTATGTTGCAATATGTCTTTCAAAAACATCAAATCAGTAAAGTCATCCGATTCGATTGATTTAAGCGGCACACTGTTTTCCTGGATAAAGGGCTTCCATTCATCTTTAACTTTTGGTAAACGACCGATATTTCCAGCGTATATCGAAGTGTCCATTTTTAAATAGTCGTTTTGCGAAAAAGCAAGTTGTGAAATCAGAAATAGATGAACAAGGAAAAAGATGGATTGCCTGGGCATCATATGATATTTATTAATAGCCCAAAATTAAACAAAAATCATCGATGGGCTAAACGATTGTAAAAATCTAAGATAATTGTATTTTTATCATTTAATAAAATTGGCCTGCGTATATTTGCCCTCAATTTCGTCAGGGCAGAGAATATCAGGCATAATATTTGATAAACCGTGGCTCATCCTATGAACTCAAAAATTCAACAAATAATAATTTTCGGTGTATTGGCAGGAATGCTATTTCTTTCTGCCTGCAAAACCTACGAGTACTTCAATATCGAAGTGCTTGAACCTGCTGAATTATTTTTAGCCCCAGATATTCAGGCACTCGCTATTGCTCATAATATTACCTTGGATGATGCCGATTCTATCGGAATGCCATTCCGTATCTACGGAGAATTGTATTATGATACTGTTTTTATCGATACAGCCCTTGCCCGTGCCTCTATAAAAGGCCTGGCTGATGAACTTAATTTTACCGGCAGGCTTTCTACCGTGACCATTGACTCATTGGAGAAACTACTCCCGAAAAATACAATGGATTATACCCAGGCAGATATAGATTTTATTAGAAATCTTTGCGAGGAAAACGCTTCAAATGCACTCCTGGTTTTAAACCAAATAACACATGAAAATTCATATGACGAGTACTTTGGTAAATCAGGCGGTCTTTATGGTGTATTCGAGGTGGTCATAAACACCGAATGGCTGCTCATCAATCCATACACATCAAAACTCCTCGATATAAAAAACCTTGCCGATACCTTGTATATTGAACTAGAATCGTTGGAAATCGACGAGAATGACAATGGCTTTAAAGCCCGGAAAGAAATATTGGGAAAAGCTGCAATGGCTTCAGGTTATGAATATGCTTCACGGATATCGCCCCATTATGTACAAACCAGCCGTTTGATTTTTAAGACCGGGAATAAATATATTAAGACCGGTTTTGAACAGGCACAATCCGGTAATTGGAAAAATGCTGCATACTTTTGGAGACAGGCATTATCATCAGAAGATTTAAAAATAAGGGCACAAGCATGTTTCAACCTTGCCCTGGCCAGCGAAATGGAAGGTTTACTTGAACCTGGGCTGGAATGGGCAAAGGAATCGTATAGGTACTTTCCTGATGAATTAAACTCAACCTACATACATATCCTCGAACAACGTATCCAACAACATAAAGACATCATCAAGCAAATGGCTGTTGAAAACGTGGGACAATAATGGTAGGGAGTAGAGAAGAGAAGTTAGATGTTAGAAAATGAAGAAGTCATGAGTGGCCATTGATCACAAAAAATATGACGGCGGCCACCTTCACTAAAGTTGGGTCAAGCACAAATAACAATCAATAACAAACACATCATCACCAGTGCTACTATTTTTGGCAGGTTATTGAAGGGAATCTATGCTCTAACATTTCAAGACTAACCAACATGTTGTTAGTTTTACAAGATGTCAGGAGCATATCCCGCGAAGCGCCCGCCTTGCCGCGAGGCAGGGCTTTAAATTTCCACATAGTGGTGCAATGCACAAATTTGCACATCAGCAAATTTTCAAATTAACGTAGGAACTTACGTAAATTTGCCGGATAGTAGCATTCTTGCTCAAGGTAAAGATAAATAAATACTCAAAATCTATGTATCAAAACGTCATTGAATCATTTGAAAATTTCTGGGCTTCTGTCATCGACAGACTGCCCGATATCCTGGTAAGCATCGTGGTGCTTATTATATTTATTTTTATCGGCAAACTCACCCACCGGATTTTTAAACAAAAAATCCAATCCAGGTGGAAAGACAGTGTCGTATCCTCGTTTATCAGTGAATTCCTAAAATGGACTTTTTACATTGTCGGCTTTACAATAGCCCTGTTCAATCTTGGACTTGGCGGTGTAGCCAGCAGTTTGATCGCCGGGGCGGGCGTAACTGCAATTATTATTGGTTTTGCCTTTAAAGACATTGCTGAAAATTTCCTTGCAGGGATACTTTTAGCCATCAGCAGGCCTTTTAGTATTGGTGATATTATTGAGGTCGGCGGTGTTAAGGGCCCTGTGCAAAGTCTTGACCTCAGGACCACACATATCAAAACAGCAGATGGCCGCGACATCTACATCCCTAACTCGATGGCAATTACCAATGTTTTTACCAACTATACCAAAGACGGTTTTCTCAGGCTTGACTTTTTGGTTGGCCTCGATACCAATGATGATATCGAAAAGGCCAGAAAATTAGTTATCGACCACCTGGCCAGCCAAAAAGATATATTAAAAAACCCCCTGCCAAATGTTTCGCTGGAAGAATTGGGTGAAAGTTCAATTACGATAAAGGTGATGTTTTGGACCAATATTTTTAAGGCAGCCAAAAAAGACCAGACACTACTTGGCGAACCTATAAAAAGCAGGGTTATGCGCGAAGTAAAGGATTTGCTTTTAAGCAATGGATTTAATATGCCAGCTCAAATTATTGAACACAAAATGTACCAGGAGGAAAAACCATTGACGGTTAGGATGACATCGAAGTAATACAAATCAGTCTGTAAAAACAAACATCGTATAACCTTCAGGGTCGAACTCACTCCGAAAAGTGTTCTCTTTGCCACCAATACATCTTATGTCTTTCCCACTTGACGCTGGAATGTCCTGCCGGCTGACGATTCCAGGTCGGTTCCGCCCATCAAAAACTCTCAATCGACTCTATCTCCCCTATGACACTTATGAACTCGTACATGTTATTTTTGAATGGGGCCATATCCTGAAATACTGAGGGGCTTATACCTTATACCCAATACCTAATCCCCCCTTCTCCTACTTCACATTACTAACCCAATCCCCCGAATTAAACCAGAAGGTTTGCATTTCGTCAAGCGTGCCGGTAACCAATAGCAGGTTCAGGTAGTTTTCGACAAGGTTGGTAAAATGTGCAGCATCTTGTGGCAAGACAATGCCAATGGGTTCGATAGACATGGGTTTCTCGATGGTAATAAGGCCTTTTTCGGGATAAACCTGCGCTATGTATGCACACATGGAATAATCTGCAACCATGAGGTTGACCTTCCCGGTTTCGAGCAGTTTCACACATTCGTCATAATCATTACC
>Ga0208900_1001001_pt1 | contig 16201 bp, 22 predicted proteins | sample AntAceMetag02UKK_FD_184763 | JGI IMG/M metagenome (GOLD analysis project Ga0208900, IMG submission 184763) | Saline lake microbial communities from Ace Lake, Antarctica - Antarctic Ace Lake Metagenome 02UKK (SPAdes) (version 2) | ecosystem: Environmental > Aquatic > Non-marine Saline and... | reverse complement strand
CATGGGATTTTTTCTTTCACTGATGTCCATGATCATTGTCTGTGTCTTTTTTATCACATCTGCAGACTCTGCAACTTACGTCGTGGGTGTCATGAGCTCCGGCGGTAACCTGAATCCCAAAAATTCCCTGAAAATTTTCTGGGGAATTCTCTGTAGTACCATTGCGGCGATGCTTCTGTTGACCGGTGGATTGAAAGCGATACATACGGTCTCTTTCGTGGTCTATTTTCCCTTCATGATCTTGATGGTCTTTATGATTGTTGCGTTCCTACGTTCTCTGACGTCAGAAACAATATAGAGGCGCATTCCTATCTGGCTTGCGTTCACTAAATGCTTTAAACCGCAATAGCCTTTAATCCTGAAAATTTTTAAACAGGCACTTAAAGTGTCACCAGCTATCTCCCGTACTGTTTTAAACCGTACGGGAGATTTTTAATAATAATTAGTACTCCATTTGAACGCCCCAACCCCACCATGGCGGCATACTCCCCCAGGCGATCTTCCTGGTTATTGATCAACGCCCGGGTGGGGCAGATGTAAAGCACCCGTAATCCTGGTTCCATTTGTCCCTCTTTCCGGTTGAAGTGGTGCGCCGGAATTATTATCTTTTTTCGCTCCTAACCGAATTTCAAAGAGATCAAGATTATGTGGACCAATGAGCAAAATTTTAGTTCTGACACTGAACTTTTTTTTACCTGGCTGCGGGACCGCCTCCTGGGCAAAACCATTGATTTTTTATTAAAATGGAGATACCCGTTTCTGTCGTCCATCATGGGCCTGTTTATTCTTTCCATTGGAATGCTGGCATCCGGAAAAATAAAGTTCCAGGGATTTCCGGATATGGAAGGGGACGTAATTGTGGCCCGGCTGTTGATGCCCCAAGGCACACCCTTGTCCAGGACACAGGCGGTGATCGACCAAATCCTGGCTGCTCTGGAACGAACCAATCGGGAATTTACGGCAATTCAGCCGGAGAATCAACACCTCGGTTACCGCTAAAAGGCGGGATAGGCGGGGTATTCATTGAATTTTACAGGCGGGGTAAAGCGGCGGGTTATGGGTCCGAAAAGCGTTACACTATTTTGCCAACACGAGCGTTACACTATTTACATCTTAGCAGCCGATGACCTCAGGCCCGGCAAACCTGAATTGCGGATGCGGATACGTCAAGAGTCATACGGTATGGGTATTGATGGGGCTGAGGCAGGTCGACAGCTTCAGGCCGCTTTCCAGGGGCTTAAGGCCGATGAAATTCAGGTGGGACCCGAGTCCTATGAGATAGAGGTGCGCTTGGCCGGGATGGACCGAGACAGCCTCCAGGACATTGAAAACTTTAATTTTGTTCTTCCCAATGCCCAGCAGGTTCCCCTGAAGGCGGTGGTGGAATGGAAACTGGAAAAGGGGTGGGCAAGGATCGCCCGCTTTAACGGCATGCGGACATGACCCTGCGCGGGGATGTGGATACACGCAAGATCAACACCAATGAACTCATGACCTTTTTTAATAAAACCTATCTCAATGAGTTCTGTAAAACCTATCCAGATCTGAAACTGACCATTGCTGGCTCACTCAAGGAAACCAACACCACTCGCATGTCCATGCTGGGCTCAATGGGGATGGGTCTTATCGGAATTTTTTTCTTGCTGAGTTTTCAATTCATAAATTAGCGCCCTTTGGGCGGGCTTCTGTCTGGCTCAATATTTTATTTTAGCGCATGATTGCATGGTATTTGTTTTGTATCAAAAAATGTAAATTCCTATACTATCAAGTTATGGGGTATGCCCCTTTCTGAAAAGCAACTTCACCCATAGTAAGTAGCAGGACATAAATTTTTTCCCCTTTATGCATCAGACAATTGCTTTGATGATAGGTGTTATTCAAAATTTTAACAGGAAAAAATTTTCGTCCAGGCACTTATTGTAGATGTGACTTGGCTTGACCCACTCCCTAAACTACTATTGCCATTGAATCTACGCCATTCACCTTGAGTCACCCTACACCAATTCCTTATCTTTTAGACTTTGGCATGTTCTTGTTTGATTATATAAAAAACAATTATCTCTATCATCTCTAAAAGATTACAAATTTTTAACTTCTCTATTTGCTGCCTTTTTTTAATTGACATTTTCATTCAACCCTGGTAGGACTGCATAAATGTCGACATTCGGCACTTGAAACGAACATTTTATGCGTTTTTACAATAGAATATATTTTACAAAATGGCGTGTTTTCTGTAAAAAGGGACCTTAGAGTGAACTATAATATTTTTAATATTTAAAAACTATTTTGGTTTTTTTACATTAGGTAAAGGGCATGTCGTATTTTAGAATATTGGGTTAGCTAAGGTACCTTTTCTCAGATAACACGCCAAATACAGAAATAGGAATTGAGTAAAAATATGAAAGAATTAAGTGCAATCGAGACTAACAACGCACCGATTGCAATTGGTCCTTATTCGCAGGGCATGAAAACAGGGGACCTTCTTTTTACTTCTGGTCAACTACCTATTGATCCAGCCACCGGAAAAATGGTGGAGGGATCTGTTGCAGACCGTGCCCACCAGGCGCTTAAAAACCTTAGGGCGGTTACCGAAGCAGCAGGCGGGAGTCTTGGAGATGTCGTAAAAACAACAGTTTTTTTATCTGACATCGGAGATTTTCAGGAAGTCAACACCGTTTATGCTGAATATTTTGAAGCACCATTTCCGGCAAGAAGTGCATTCCAGGTAGCTGCTCTTCCTTTAGGGGCAGACCTGGAAATTGAAGCAGTTGTAGTAATTAAATAATTTTAAAACCCATAGGAAATACAATGAATGATGGTTCTGGTAATAACTTCCTCTTTAATCTTCTGGGTGTAAAAAGTACCAAAGTCGTACCTGGTGGTTCAGACATGCTCGGAGAGATGGAAAAACTCGCTGAGAAACTCAAGAAGGAAGGGAAAAAACCATATATCATCCCTGGCGGTGCCTCTAATTCTATCGGTGCTACCGGATATGTCGCCTGTGCCCAGGAAATCCAGCAGCAATTATTTGATACAGGCCTCAACATTGACCACATGGTTGTTCCAAGCGGTAGCGCTGGAACCCATGCAGGTATAGCCGTCGGCATGTACGGCACCAATGCTGGCATTCCAATTAGGGAGTTCATAACAAATAATCTACCCGTTTTCACTTAAGACATACCGTAAATACTGGCCATTAAGTTTGAAAGTGGGTAGTTTTATTCTTGTGAACTCCCTTACGGGGATCAATGTCAGTAGAAAAAAAGATTTACAGGAAGGTATCGTTCACAAGTTAGCTGTTGAAACCGCAAAGCGTATCGGCATGCGGGAAGAGATTCCAGCAGACCAGATAACCTGTTTCGATGACTATGTTGGCCCTGGATATTCTCTTCCTACAGATAGTATGATTGAGGCAGTGAAGCTACTTGCTCAAACCGAATCCATACTGCTTGATCCCGTCTATACAGGAAAAGCAATGGCGGGGATGGTTGACCTTGTCAGAAAAGGCCATTTTGCTGAAGGCTCCAACGTGCTGTTCTTGCATACTGGCGGATCTCCTGCTCTCTATGCATACCTTGATACTTTTAAGCAAACCCCGATACAGTGTATCTATAGGCATCTATAGACAACACTGTATCATTGATAATATGTGTATAATGTTATACACACAATCTCTGAGAGGAACTTTGGTTTCTTGAAGATCACTTTAACCCTTTGGAGGAATAAATGAAAAGATTTAATACTATTCTATTAGCGTTGGTTCTCACCTTGGCAGTCGGTGTGTCTTCTGCCTTTGCAGGACCGATTGTCATTAAGCTCGCCCACCCCAATGTCCCTCAACATCCAATGGGACAGGCATTTATCAAATTCAAGAAACTCATCGAGGAACGTAGTAATGGTGCTTTCCGAGTCGATATTTTTGATAGTTCTAAATTCGGCAACTTTGATAGCGTTGTTCAGGGGCTACAACTTAACATGCTTCAAATGGGTTCAGCTTCCACCCCGAATCTATCCCCTTTTTCAGATGAGTTCCTCATTTTTGATCTGCCTTTCCTTTTTCCAGACTACCCATCGACTGATCTCATTACCGATGGACCCATCGGCATGAATGCAACCAAGGCTCTGACAAAGACTGGTATTGTTGGGCTTGGGTACATTGAGATTGGTTTTCGTAATCTCTGGAATAACGACCATGCGGTTGCGACCCTCGAAGATGCCAAGGGCTTGAAAATTCGTTCCACCCCTTCTAAAGCTCACATCGCAACACTCAAGGCCCTCGGTATCAACCCAACTCCAGTATCCTGGGGTGAAGTATATACCGCAATGCAGCAGAAGACCGTTGACGGCATCGACATTGATCTCAATCTGGCATGGCATAACAACTTCCCGGAAGTCACCAACCACGTTACCATAGTAAATAGCCTGTTCAGCCCACATCTGGTTATGGCCTCCAAGCGTTTTCTTGACAGCCTGACACCTGAGCAGAGAGAACTCGTTGTTACAACCTTCGATGAGGTTAAGCTTTATGAGCGTAAACTCATCCGCGAGGGTGAAAAAGAGATCTTGACAAAACTGGCGAATAAAGGTGTTACCGTTACCGTTCTTTCCCCTGAAGAGCGTAAGCGTTGGGCCGAGGCTACTGCAGGCGTCTACACTCAGTTTGAAAACCGTATTGGTAAAGAGCTGATCGAGAAAGCAAAAGCAACTATTGCTGCCGGCAAATAATTGGCATAACATACCGGGCGGAGATTAGCCGTCCGGTATAACGAGACAATGGAGAGCATTACAATGAAGAGTCCGCCAAAATCAATGATTCCAAGCGTAGAGATGGTCATCGCGTCAGCATCGCTGGTTATGATGGCAGGAATCACAGCAATCCAGGTTTTTAATAGATATGTTCTTCAAAGTTCCCTTGACTGGTCAGAGGAACTAGCGCGTTATCTATTTATCTGGTCAGTGTACGTGGGATGTAGTTACGCAACACAAATGGACAGGCATCTTGAAGTAACTATCATACGCACGCTTTTTAAAGGGAAATTCGCGCGTCCTGTGACCATTCTCGCATCAATCATCACTGTGGTGTTCTGCGTATTTTCCACCGTTCTTGGTATCAAATTCGTCATCTTCCTTGCTGGTACAGGTCAGAAAACGCCAGCCCTTGAAATCAGTGCGTACTGGGTCTACCTTTGCATGCCGGTAGGACTCGGTTTTATGGGCCTCAGAACGCTGGAAAAATTGTGGTGGTTAATTACAGGGAAAGTAAGTCCTGCTGAAATAGAGATTAATTAAGGAGTACTTGACAATGGATTTAGCTATTATTCTCACTTTTGTTTCCCTGGCAACCTTTCTCCTGCTTAGCGTCCCTATAGGTGTGTCTATCGGGATGAGTGTCGTGGTCGGTATGACATTTAGCGACATGCTACCATATGAGTTTTTAATTCAAAAAATGATCACATCCCTCGATGTGTTTCCTCTCATGGCTGTTCCATTTTTCATCATGGCTGGAGAGATTATGCAAAAAGGTAGCATGGCCCAGAGACTGCTCTCCGTATCCCGGGCTCTCGTCGGTCATATGACTGGTGGCATGGCGCACATTTCAGTTCTGACCAGTTTATTCTATGGCTCTCTCTCCGGTTCAGCACCTGCGACTGTTGCCGCAGTTGGTGGTATCATGATTCCGGCAATGGAAAAGGAAAAATATTCTAAGTCATTTGCTACAGCAGTAAACACCGCTGCCGGTTGTCTTGGAGTTATCATTCCGCCGAGCGTCCCTCTCATCATTTACGGGACCACTGCCGGAGTATCTGTAGGCGACCTATTCATTGCAGGTATTATACCGGGTCTTTTTATCGGCCTATGTCTTATGCTGTGCAGCTACCTCCTTTCAAAACACTATGGCTTTACAGGAACAGGTAAAAGAGCCTCAGTTAAAGAAGTAGCATCCACATTTTTGGCTGCCCTGCCGGCACTCATGGTTCCTATCATCGTGCTTGGCGGAATATACGGCGGACTGACCACCCCCACTGAGGCGGGTGTTATTGCGGTGGTCTACTCCCTTATTGTTGAAGGACTGGTACTTCGTACCCTAAGTTGGCAGAAGGTTATTGATGTGTTTAGAGGCACAGCCTTGACGACCTCTTCTATTTTCCTTGTTGTTGCAACCGCAACCGCCCTTGGACAAATTCTACTGTTCTATAATCTGCCGACCTTGCTTGTTGAGATTCTTGTTGGTATCTCAGACAACAAATATGCTTTGCTGCCAATAATTCTTATTTTCCTACTCGTCATGGGAACTTTCATGGATGCTCTTGCCAATATCCTGATCCTGACACCACTGCTTTTACCCGTGGTCAAGATGCTTGGAGTTGATCCAATTCACTTTGGTATCATTATGATTGTCTGCTCATCCATGGGATTTTTAACACCACCGGTTGGAGTGAACCTGTTCGTTGGATGTAGTATTGCCAATCTTTCAATTGAAAAACTAAGCGTCGCTGTTTTGCCTTTTCTGGGGACTATGATATTGGCACTCTTGGCCCTTACCTTCATTCCGCAAATCACGCTATGGCTTCCAGGCTTGTAACAGGTAACCGCAGCGACAACTAAAAACATACAAACAGGACTGAAATATGAATGTTAGCAAAAGTAAGGCCTCCCAAGGAATACTCGGAATTAGCGGGCATGCAGGAGCAGGCCACGTCCATAGCCATTCTGGTTTCGTCCAAGATGATACAGCAGGATTTGCCGTCGTCGCCTGTCTCCTTCGTAGTGCGTTCCCGGTTTGTACCACAATATCTTCCGTAGAAGCTGATATTGACTCTGGTACTGTTACTGTGAAAACGCAGGACGGAGGAAGTGGGACTGCATGGGCGAGGAGAGGAATCACACCTTATGAGGCGACATTGGTTCGCCTTGTAATTGGTTTAGACGCTGTCTATAGCCAGAGTGCTGCCTTTGCAGCATTTGGCAGAATATACGGCCAAGGATGTTCTGAATTACCTGTTGCGTTACAGACCGCCACCTGTCTTGCTGTCATCGATACCTTTGAGAAACGGTTCCGGGGAGAATTATTCACCTGTTCTGAAAATATGGAAGGAAAGGTAGGTCGATGTATTGGTTCTGTCATTGACATTGATGGGGTACCGGTTTCGGCTATGGCAGTTTTGAACGCTAATGAAGGCGGTCTTGGCCCTGACGAGGATTTGGAAGGCAATATAATGCTTGGGGATAAAGGTGAGCTTATGAAAAAGCTCGGTCTCGATAATTTGCCAACTATAATACTTGAAAGCAAAGCCTATGTTCCTGCTGTCTGTAAAGAAAGGACGGAGAATTCCTTTTGGATCAGAATTAACCGAGATGTGGATAACCGGTTTGTCTATGATGCTCTGGTCCGCGGAGCAGCAGAAGCAAAGGTCAACTTCATCCAATCAGATACGGCTTACAAACGTGGAACCGATGAAATTGCCATTGCAACTCGGCAAATCGGCGAGAAAATTGCTCATCTTGGCAATACTCTTGCCAAGGCAAAAACATCCAGAGAGAAGGTTCAGATAATTGGTGAGCTTGCGATACTGGTTAGTGAGGATGCTGGCGGGGTATCATACATGTCTTCAGACCTCCATAACCTTGTCGGTGGTGGAGGGCTCATGCCTGGTAGTTCTGCAGTCCTTTCAATGACGATTTCTGAGCCTGCCATACGTATTTGGAAGATTCCTGCATTTACAGCACAGGACTCCGATGATTATCTGAGAATTCTTGAAAAAGCGGTACCAATTCTCGCTGAGAATATTCAGGATGCGTGTAAAGAGCTTGAGGCGAGAAAAAATTTCAATGAAACCGACTATGACTATTTATTGAAACAGTCAGAAGGCTGAACGTTGACATTTATGTTGATGAGCACCGTATCATTATATTGATTTTGGATCATGTTGCGTTTCAGGGTCTTTTGCAACGCAACCATCCCAACTGTTTGAATTTATTTGAAATATTGCAGGGTCTTGGAAAATGCTGGATTGGTTGTTAATTTCAATATTTTCAAGCCATTACGAATAACAATGGCAAGTTCTCAATAACCCGGGGTGGGAAAGCCTGCTTACCCTTTAAACGCCGGGTGCTATTCAAAAGGATGCCCTGAATGCCGGGACTTATTGAGAACTTGCTAACAATGGAAATAAGACTCCGGAATCCAATAAGATCCTTGATTTTTATGTACAATAGAGATATCAGTACAATATTTAAATTTATTTCATCTCATTTATAACATAGGTCGTATTGTCATGCCGTTTGTCGTCCCAAAAATGAATAAGAGTTCGGAATTCAAAACACATACTTATACCGATCACGTGGTTGCCTATATCAAAAAATCCATTCTTGATGGTACCTACAAACCCGGCACTAAGGTGAAAGAGCTTGTTATCTCTAAGAAATTGTCCATTAGTCGGGCACCTATTCGAGAGGCCCTTCAAATCTTGATAAAAGAGGGGTTAGTTGTATGGACTCCACAAAAGGGAAAATTTATTACTGATTTGGATCCAAAACAAATCCGTGATAGCTATTTTACCGGTGGCATACTTGAGGCTGCCGCAGTCTCTTCCGTCATTGAGAAATATACTGCTGGAGACATCAAGAAGTTGGAGGCCATAGCCGAGAAAATGAAACTCGTCGCATCTAAAGGTGAGCCTATTGAAAAAATAGCGCTTCTAGATGACAAGTTTCATAAAACACTCTTTGCTCGAATTGATAATGAATTACTTCGTGAATTTTGTAGAAGATCCTGTCAAGGACTCTCTAAATTTCTCCTCTTCAAATACTGGATCCAGTTGTATTCAGTGGAAGAAGTATACTGGCGACACAAGGTTATTGTAGACACTCTGAAAAAAGGTGATGTCTATGAATTGGAGAGATGTATAAGGAACCATTATCTCGATGCGGGAAAGCGAATGTCAGAAATTTGTAAAAAAGATAATCAAAAGTAAAATAACATATTTTATGTGACAAGTTCTATACAGTACCGCCTCAGCAGGACTCTTTTGCAGTAGCTCATTTCCATGAAATCCCCCTCATACAATCGGTTTTGTCGGACATCATTCACATGATGCTGTTTCCTGAACAGTGTGGCTATAACGAAGTACTACAAATTGATGGCTAATTGCTGAGAGCGGCACTGGCAGTGGATGTCAAGCAAGTTGTCGCTGTGCAATAATTTTAACATCCTTACCCTGGTGGAGATATGCAGGGATGACAAAACGAAGACCGTTATGGAAATGTTCATCATTATACCAATGAACAAAGCGATCGGATCGGCCCAACCCTCCAAAATTAATCTCCTTACACCATGTCTTAACGAATCTGCCCACGCTTTGGCTACATATCTGGCCATTCATTGTCCTTGTTCAAGCCAATAACTCAAGTTGAGCTTCAGCCAGTCCCTTGATTTTTCCATTTTTCCGATCTTCCAAGACTTTATATAAGGAGGAAGGTGAGTGCTGTCTCAAAATTTATAATGTATAAGCTTTGATTTCGTTGAGAGGACATTGAGTCCTTATCGCCACAAAATATGGTATCCAAACATTTTTACCTGAAGACTTGAGAATCAAACTTTATTGGAGATAAACCATCATTAGCCCCCCCATTCCACTAAAAGAAATTGGGGCTTGGTCATAACATCTGCCAGTCATCATAAATGATGGGCCAACGGGATCAGGCCCCGCTATTAAACCAAAGCTACGTGGATATGTCTTCCAACAACTTTGGCAAATTTTTCTAACGTAGATAAACGAATATCGGTGGCATGGTTTTCCATTCTGGAAATTACAGACTTTGTAGTCTGGAGTTCATTCGCAATTTGCTCTTGGGTCATTCCAGCATCAACTCGAGCCTGTTTCAAAAGAACTCCAAGTTTAAAAGTCTCAAATTTTTCTTCATAATCTTTCCAGAATTCAGGGTCTTTAGCCATTCGTTTTTTCTTGTATTTTTGTAGGTCACTCATTTTGGCCTCCTTTGCGAGAAATATTCTTTCTTCCTCTGCTCTGTTTTTATAATTTCTTTTTTTGGCGTTTTTTGTGTTTTCTTGGTGAAAGCGTGATTCAAAATGACGAGCTCATTGCCATCAAAAAATCCAAGGAAACGAGCTCTGTTGTCCTGACGATGGCCGGTGCAGGCGCTGGTGAGCTTGGCGTTCCAAGCGGCTTGCTCCGCCTGGAACGTGGTATTGTTTAAAGGCCCCTTTTTAGCATTAAAAAGTATATGCTAAGCCATTTTTTGCCCATGTTTTTGACAATATTATTTATAAAAACAGCACTTTATCTGGGTCAGACCCCGCTATCAGTTTCGTAGTTAAAGGGTTATCAATGTGTTTTTTATTCCAGGGGCAGACTTCTTGACATATCTCACAATCGCCGATTCTGTTTTCCATGGCGGCTACAACATTCCCAGGCAAATGTTCTTCCGCCAGAAGATTAGACATACATTTTTGTATATCCAACACGTGGGGCTGCTGAAGCGCTTCAACGGGACAGGCGTTTTGGCATTCGGTACATTTGTGGCACATATTGGCTTCTTCAGTGGTGCTATGTTCCAAATCAGCATCAGTTAAAATTCCTCCAAGGGATAAAAACGTCCCATATTTTGGCATCCTTCATATGACCCCAAAAGTACTTTACAGTCTTTTGGGAAAAGCCCCTGAAAATGGGGAATGCCCTAAGAAAGTGTAAAGTACTTTTGAAGGATGCCCATATTTTTTGGATATAAGCAAAGAATGTTTGCCCTGCCATCCCAAGCCTGCTCTCACGGCAGCAAGTTTCAAGGGTATAATGGACCCTCCTTTAAGAGAACCATCACAAATTTGGACTTGATAGCCCTTGTTTGTTAAAAAATTGGCAATGGGTTCAAGCGGTTTTACGATATCAAGAAAGAAACCGGAGAGGTACAACCTGCTTGTTCGACCATACCATATATCTTTCCACTCTGGAAGAGTGACACCACCAATATAGATCCCGGCAATAATGATGGATTTTACGTTGGGCATTGTTAGTTTTGGATTTCTTCGTTGATGGTGGCTTAATGCATAACCGGTGAATTCGGATGCTTTTGCAAATCCAATAGTATCAATTCCTGTAGAATCCGCAAGAATTCTAATGTTTTTTGAAAGAGTCTGTTTATTCATTAAGTCCTACCTAAAAAAATATATTCTGAGGCTTGCACTCTCACCATTGATTATTGATATTTTTACGCCCCAAAAGCTATTCACAATAATCATTTGACATTACTTATATAAATTAGATAACATTATGTCAAATGATTATTTATGATCAAAGACATCAAAAAAAGTGATATCAAAATGGAAATAAGTCATCTTAAAGTGTTTCAAACTGTAATAAAAACTGGAAGTGTTACAGGCGCAGCTCAAAAATTAAATTGTGTTCAATCAAACGTCACAGCCCGTGTTAAAAGTTTGGAAGATGAATTGGAGACCAAATTATTTTACCGCAAACCAAGGGGGATGGTATTAACCCCTGCGGGGCGTATATTATTGGATTATGCCAAAAAAATTCTTCATTTGGAAAAAGAAGCCAAAAAGGCTCTTCTTGGTGATGATAAGATTCAAGGTCATTTGCTGCTCGGCGCATTTGAATCTGTGTCTGCCATTCGTTTACCCATTCTATTTGCAAAGTACCACCGTCTTTACCCAGAGGTGGAGCTTTCGTTGATTACGGGCACCAGTACAGACCTAAATCAAAAAGTTCTCGATTATGAAATTGATGGGGCATTTGTTACTGATGAATATAGAGTGCCAGATATGAAATGGACGGAAGTATTTCGCGAAGAACTCGTTTTAGTCTATCCTTCCGGAAAAGCATCACCGGAAACAGCAGCCAAAAAAGGAGTATTGGTTTTTCCCAGACCATGCGCATATCGAGAACGCTTGGAACAATGGTTTCAAGAAAAAGGAATAGCTCTCAATCAAAAACTGGAACTGGGATCGACCGATGGCATGATTGAATGCGTGTCTGCCGGAATGGGCGTTAGCATTCTACCATTTTCCTCGGTGGAGAAAGCATCAAAATTAGGTGTCGTTTCTATTCACAGAATTGGGAAAAAGTTGGGATCTGTACCGATTATGTTTATCAAAAGGAAAGATACGCTGATTTCAAATCCATTAAGCGCCTTCCTGGAATTACTTGCAAACCAGGAAGCATACAAGAATTCGCAATACCGTAAGCCACTACCACACGAAAATTGAAGTGTAAATTATCGAAAATACTTCCTGTTGGATATTTTTTACGCCTGAGTCTTTATGGTATAATCGCTCACGAATCAAACCTCCTAATTCGTCGAGCGCTTCATCCACCAGTCCGGGCTTTTTAAATATTTCCATAATACCATATCTGGTATAGACAGTTTTTTTATCCTTGAACTTAAAAATCAATTATATGGGTACTGGCAGAATCAAATTCATCAAGAGTCCATTACCTTATATTGGAGATAAAGCCTCCAGCCCTTAAGCCCTTAAGCCCATACCCCCACCAAAAAGACATGTCAACGAGTTCGTTAAAATGTAACAGCAATAGGATATTTGGAATGGAACATAACAAACCAGCCCCGGGGAAAGGAGCTGGTCCATTGCCTGCCGGAATACCCGGCAAGGAGAGTTTAATATTCGTTTGGTCAAGGAGTATTTGCAATGTGGTTGTTTTATACCAACAAAACCTTTTTAAGGTCTATTCCATATTTTTTCATGCGGTTCCAAACGGTTACCCTGTTGATATTAAGAAGTTTAGCCGCCTTTGACTGGTTGCCATTTGTCTGCTTGAGTGCTTGGATTAACTGGGATTTTTCATCGGGAAGGGCCGCCTGATTTATCACGGCATTGACAGGGGAGAGAAAGATTTCTTTTGGGGTGTTTATTTTTTTAGGTAAATAGTCCGGTTGAATGGCAGGGCCTTCCGAGGTAACAAAGGAATACTCCATGGCATTTTTAAGTTCTCTTATATTGCCGGGCCAATGGTATTCCATAAATGCTTCCATGGCATCATGGCTTACTCCGGTGATGCTCTTACCGGTTTTTATATTCAGGCGGCGAATAAAAGAACTGATCAAAAGCGGGATGTCTTCTTTCCGGTCCCGCAGGGGCGGCAGGTGTATGGGGATAACGTTGATCCTGAAGAGTAGGTCCTGTCGAAATTCTTTGTTTTCTATTAACTCTTCAAGGTCCCTGTTTGTAGCCGTGATGATTCGAACGTCAACTTTGATTGATGAAATATCCCCCACTCTTTCAAACTGCCCTGACTCAAGAACCCTTAATAATTTTGTCTGGATAGATAAGGGGATATCGCCGATTTCATCCAGGAAGAAATCCCCATGATTGGCAGCCTCAAAACGTCCGATGCGGTTGCTGTAAGCACCGGTGAAAGCGCCTTTGGCATGGCCGAATAATTCGCTTTCAAGGACGGATTCATTTAATGCGGCGCAATTGAGCTGAATAAATGGGGCCTGTTTTCTGGCGCCGCATAAGTGGATGGCATTTGCCACCAGCTCTTTGCCGGTGCCGCTTTCGCCCAGTATGATAACAGGGGCGTTACTCTCAGCGGCTTTTCGGATCATTTCAAAAACATTTTGCATTTCAGGTGATTTGCCCACCATGCCCAAAAAGTCAGCGTCCCTGTCACATTGCCTGGAAAGGAGGTGGATTTTTTCATCCATCTTGGTTAGTTCGGAAATATCGGTTAGCGTTTCCACAACACCAAGGGCTGTCTTGTTTTCATCCCATAGAATGGAGGCATTTTTTAAAACCGGTAAAAAGCTTCCATCCTTGCGTTTGACCAGGCAGCGGCATTTTTTCATATCCTCCTGGCCCGCTTCAAATAATTTGCACCAGACTGATTCTTTCCCCGTCTGCAGGGTTTGTTCGCAGGCATCACACCCCAGCATATCGCAGGACATGCCAATGGCTTGTTTTGAAGTGTAGCCGGTAAGCGTCTCAAAGGCTTTGTTGACCATTAAAATGGACCCCTCCGGGCCTATAAACATGAGACCATCATTAATGGTATCCACTATTTTTTTCCAGAAGATGTTGATCTCGTGGTCATTCATCGGCCGTCTCCTTTATTAATCCTTTAAGTGTTTAAACACATATTTAAATACTGTTGTCATTTAAACATGTGTTTAATACGATTAAACAGACAAATCGTCAAGTCTTAAATCCAAACGCAATTAATTTACCCATAAAACCAGTAAGTTATAAGCTTTACTGGTTTAGGGGCTGCCCACGGTACACCTGTTGCAATAAAGCCCTTTATATTGCCGGTCAATTGAAAAGATATCATTTTTGAGTCATAAAATTCTGATTCTAATAGACTTAAAGTCCCATATTATAGTGCCGGTCACATGACTTGATACTAAAAATCAACTTTAAAATCATATAAAACAATGGGTTATGATTAAAAAACAGTATCAGGTCATGTGACCGGCACTATAGTATCAAGTCATGTGACCGGAGCTATAGCAGTATATATTTTAACACCTGGAGTTTGCATGATATCTAAAAACATATTGGATCTTCGGGGGGTTATTTCACCCCTTAATCTGCTTAAATGCAAAAGTTGCCTTAAATCCATGGATGAAGGTGATGTTTTAGAGGTATTTCTTGCAGATGTGGATGTGGTACAGGATTTGATGACGATTGTAAACCGTTCCGATGATGAAATAGTGTACACAAAAAAGAGGGGTGATTGCATCTGCCTTGGTATAAAAAAAGGACCCAGACCGTATAATGGCAGATGCTGAAAAATAGGGTTGATCATAAGAGGGGCCACCATACGGGAGAGAAGTTAACACCCATTGTAAATACTTGAAATAATAATATTTATATTTAAATTCTAAAATTTAACCGCAAGGTGGCGACGTTATGATCAATCCCGAAAAATATAATGAGTTTCAGAAATTTGAGGCGGATATTATCTCCATGAGCATTGACAGCATGTTTGTACACAACATGTGGACGATAATAAACTATAAACCGATTTTGCGGGCCTGAGGGAAGACTTCCGGGTTTGTACACAAAATGTGGAACGATAATTAACTTTCCAAGATAGCATTTGATTGAATATTCAACAGGGGAGGAAAAATGCAACTTAGCAGAAGAAGTTTTTTTAAATTTATGGGGGCAGCCGGGGCCTCGGTTACGGCGCTGCCCTCATCTGCCGATGCTTGGGAGTCAAAGGCGCCACCGGATCCGTATGGATGCCTGGTGGACCTGACCCGGTGCGTTGGCTGCCGTAAATGTGAGGAGGCCTGTGCCCAGGTGAATGGTCTGCCCACACCGGAAAGAGTCAATTGTCAATGTACCATTTTTGATAAAAAAAGAAGACCGGATCACAAGGCATATACGGTGGTAAACCGATATTTTACAGGCAAGCTGGATAATTTTGACAAGCCCATGCCCACCTTTGCCAAGGTTCAGTGCATGCATTGTCAGGACCCGGCCTGTGTATCTGCCTGTATTACCGGGGCAATGTACAAGGATGAGACTGGCACTGTCAAATATGATGTAGATAAATGTATTGGCTGTCGATATTGTATGGTGGCCTGTCCCTTTGAAATACCGGCTTATGAATATGATAACCCCATCACCCCAAAGGTGATGAAATGCACCTTCTGTTACGACAGGATATCCAAGGAAGGGGGGCTCCCGGGGTGTGCCACCATTTGTCCCACCGAAGCGTTGACCTTTGGAAAGCGGGAATCACTTTTAAAGGTGGCAAAAAAAAGACTGAAAGAAAATCCCGGTGAATATATCGATCATGTATATGGTGAACGAGAGGTGGGGGGGACTTCATGGTTATACATCTCTTCTGTACCATTTGAACGCGTAAACCTGCCGGTATTGTCGGATACACCCTCCCCCAAACTTTCTGAAACCATACAGCATTCGCTGTTCAGTTATCTATGGTCACCCATAGCACTCTTCAGCGTTCTGGGAGCATTCATGTATAAATCAAACAAAGGTGTGGAAAATCCTGAAGATAAAGGAGGCACCTGATGGAGCATCGCGCAAGTCCTTTAAACAGAAAATTCTGGACACCCGGTGTGCTGGTCATGCTGGTGTTTATGATTGCAGGAGCCATCTCCATTTTTGCAAGATTTACCGGCGGCATCGGCTATGTCACCAATCTGACCAATTCCAGGCCCTGGGGGCTGTGGG
>Ga0208900_1000999_pt1 | contig 16219 bp, 14 predicted proteins | sample AntAceMetag02UKK_FD_184763 | JGI IMG/M metagenome (GOLD analysis project Ga0208900, IMG submission 184763) | Saline lake microbial communities from Ace Lake, Antarctica - Antarctic Ace Lake Metagenome 02UKK (SPAdes) (version 2) | ecosystem: Environmental > Aquatic > Non-marine Saline and... | reverse complement strand
TTTTGGTTTGATGTACGTGCCGGGCACCTGGATGGAATCCATACAAGTTTCCAAAGGGGCAGCAGCAGTTGTTAATGGATACGAATCGATAACCGGACAGATTAACGTGGAATACAAAAAGCCCGACAACAGCGAATTATTGTATTTAAATGTGTTTGGCGATTCCTATGGCAGGCTGGAAGGGAACTTTAATGCGGCCACCATGTTGACTGATAAATGGAGTACCGGAATTTATGGACACATTAGTAATAATGATACCAAGGCCGATCATAATGGTGATGGCTTTTTGGATCATCCGCTCTATACGCAGTACAACCTGTTTAATCGTTGGCGCTATGTGGGCGAGAAATTTATGACCCAGTTTGGATTTCAATACATAAACGAGGACAGGACTGGAGGCCAGGTTGATTTTAGTAAGGATGACGAAAGGGTGATAACGAATCCGTGGGGGTTGAATATTAAAACAAACAGGGCGCAGGTATTCTGGAAAAGCGGTTTAGTTTTTGCCCGCCCCGCTACAAGCATTGGGTTTATCAACTCCTATACTTTTCACGAGCAAAATTCCTTTTTTGGCTTGCGCGATTATGATGCAACGCAGAACAGTTATTATGGTAACCTGATATTTAATTCGTACATCGGAAATACGAAACACGCCTATAGCACGGGGGCAAGTTACCGTTATGATTATTATGATGAAAATTTGAACGACAGCGCTTTTAATATGAAAGAAAGTGTGCCGGGCATGTTTTTTCAATACACCTATACCGATCCCGAGAAGATTACTTTTATTGCAGGAATCAGGGCGGATTTTCATAATTTGTATGGCACTTTTTATACCCCGCGGGTACATGTTCGATACAGCTTTTCGTCGAGAACAGTTTTACGTGCTTCGGCAGGAAAAGGATACCGCACGGCAAAAGTGTTTGCAGAAAATACTTCACTGCTGGCAAGCTCAAGAATAATTAATACTACTGAAGCTTTGCAACAGGAGGAGGCCTGGAATTATGGGGTTAACCTCACCCAATATTTTGATATTCGTGGTAAGGAACTCACTTTGAGCGCCGATTTCCATCGAACAGATTTCCAAAATCAGGTGGTTGTAGATGTGGATTCGGATGTATCGCAAATCAGGATTTATAACCTGAACGGGAAATCATATTCCAATAGTTTTCAGGTTGAGGCAAGTTACGAGCTGATTGAGAGGTTGGATGTTGTAGCCGCTTTCAGAATTAATGATGTTAAAGTAACCTTGAATGATGAACTGCTGCAAAAACCACTGGTAAATAAATACAAAGGCTTGCTCACATTATCGTATGCCACCAACCTTAACAAGTGGCAGTTCGATTTTACTACCCAGGTAAACGGAGATGGCCGCTTGCCAAATACTTCGATGAATCCCGTGCAATACCAGCGGCCTGAAACTTACGCAGCTTACACTATTTTGAATGCCCAAATCACGAAGTTTTTCAAAACCTGGAGTATTTACATTGGGGGTGAAAACCTGTTGAATTATACGCAGGAAAACCCAATTATTGCGGCTGACGACCCGTATGGAAATCATTTTGATGCATCGATGATTTATGCACCAATTATGGGCGTAAAAATTTATGCAGGCATAAGGTTTGCGATCGATGGGGAGTAGAAGGGGTTATTAGTTAATAGTTAATCGGGAAATCGTTGAATCGTTAATCGGGAAATCGTTATCCGTTAATCGGGAAATCGTTTTCCGGGAAATTGTTATTAGATAAAAGGTTATCCGTTATTCGAGAAATCGTTAACAACCAATAACCAATAACGAATAATGCCGCCCTTCGGGCGAGCATCCTTGCCTCGCCTAAACAATAGCCTACGCTGGCGGCTCGCTTCGCAGCGAGGCGAGTAGGGCGGGCTCGAAAAATTACGAAAATCAGATATTTTCTATTTTTCGGAACCAATAACTATTAACGAATAACCAATAACGATTAACCAATAACAATTAACTAATAACAATTAACCATTAACAATTAACTGATAACCATTAACATTACAACATGAATAAAGAAAAAGTAATAATTGAAAACCTGAAATGCCACGGTTGTGCTAACACCATTAAAAAAGGGGTTTCAAAACTAAAGGGTATTTCAGATGTTAAAATAGACATGGAAGAATCTTCCGTGAATTTCCAAATGGATGAAAATATTCAGCAGCGTGAGAATGTGCTGAAAAAGCTCGCCTTTTTAGGCTATCCTGAAAAAGGAAACAACAGTTTTATTTCAAAAGCCACTTCGTACGTGAGTTGCGCCGTGGGGCGGATGACGGAGGAGAAAAAAGAAGTTAACAGGTAATAGTTAATCGAAAAATCGTTAATTGTTAATCGAGAAAATGTTAATCGTTAATATTCAACAACTAATAACAATTAACCATTAACTAATAACCATTAACTAATAACAATTAACTAATAACAAATAACCAATAACAAATTTCATGAAAACACAATTGATCAAATTAAGTACAATGGCGCTGATGACAGTCGCCCTGTTTTTTACTGTAAACCTTGTTGCACAGGAAAAAGCAAAGAAAACCGAAACTGTCGAAATTAAATCTTCGGTGGTGTGTGGAATGTGTGAAGAACGGGTTACCAAAAATCTGGCCTTTGAAAAAGGGGTGAAAGATGTAATGGTTAACCTCGAAACCAAGGTGATTACGGTTACATACCGAACCAGCAAAACCGATAAGGAAGCCATCAAAAAGGCCATCACAAAAATTGGCTACGATGCCGACGATTTGCTTGCCGATGATGAAGCTTACGAAAAGTTACCGGCATGTTGCAAAAAAGATGCGCCCCCACACTGATAGGATTATAATATGTAAAAAGCCCGGAAGCGATTATGAAGTTTCCGGTTTTTTTTTAATTTTAGGCACTACTGCAAACATAGTGGCTACAAATAAAATTGATAATAATAGGGGGAGTAGTTTAATTGGAGAGGAATTATTAATGGCTTCTTTTTTTCTGTGGGCTTTGCTACATTACGGATGGCTTTTGTAACCGCAAAGGGCGCGAAGGATTTTTCTGACGAAAAATAAAAAAATATGCATAATAAAGCCATTAACACTTCATCTTCCATCAAATTCGCATCACTACCAAATTTAATAATGGTTGAATCCGGTATAAAAAGCCACAGATGCACGGATAATATTTTTTAACATACTGATAATCTGTGATGCAAATTATTTAAAAATGGATCTTCACACCTTTTTTGACTGGTCTCATGGTTTACTTTTTTTTAGGGTGTGTCCATAGCGTCTTTTCAATATTCTAAAAAAAATCCTCCCGCAGACCTGCCTGCCAACAAGGTGGGTTTCGCTGTGTATCACCAACATCTAAAATCTAAAATCGTTAATCGTCAATCTTAAATCAAAAAAATCGTTGACTTTATGGATAGATTCTAATCAAACCTCAACAATATTGTTGCGGATGGCAAACTTAATCAGGTCAACGGTAGTGCGGAGGTTGATCTTTTTCATAATATTTGTCTTGTGCGATTCAACGGTTCGGATAGAGATAAATAGTTGGTCGGCAATTTCCTGGTTGGTGAATCCTTCGCCAAACAATTTAAGCACTTCAAGCTCCCTTTGCGAAAGTTGGGCCATCTCATCCTGCATGTTTTCGCCGGTTTTTGAGCGATCAAGATAACTATTCAAAACCATATTTGTAATGGTTTTTCCGAGGTATTCGTATCCATTTCGCAGGGTGTACATGGCTTCCACAATTTCATTCCGGTTTGTTTGGTTCGAAAGAATTCCTTTGGCACCGGCCTTAATGGTTTTTAGAATAAAACTTTCGTTTGAATACATGGCAAGCACAAGAATACTCAGTTTGCCGTAGGTTTTGCGAATGCGGCGGATACATTCTACCTCCATATCATTTGGTGCATAAATGTTGAACATTACCACATGGATAAAGGTTGCCGGAAAATGTCGCATTTTTTCCAGAAAGGCATCAACATCTTTTACAGCAGCAACAATCTCGATATCTTCGGCTGATGCTAAGATTGATTGAATGCCTGATCTTACTACAGGATGTTCATCAATAAGAATAACCTTTATTGCGCTCATTCGTTTTTTGTGTCGATATCTAAAAAATAAAATTTTTGCGAATTTACACTTTAAATCATTTTTTGCTACTATTGTTAATTGGTTAACAGAATTTTATTTACTTTGGAAAACTAACCTACAATATTATAATTATGGATCCACACGAGTACATACCCGAAGATATTTCAAGGCTTGCCAATGAAAACAAAGAGCGACTCAAGGAGTTGAACACCATAAATAAAACAAGTGATATCCTGAGGGAAGAGTTCTCGATTGATGAGTCATTGCAAAAGGTGGTTTCTGTTTTGCCCGATGGGTGGCAATATCCGGTGCAAGCTGTTGCGCGAATAATTTATGATGATAAAAAATATGTCAGCCCCTATTTTAAGGAATCGAAGTGGGTACAAAAGCAGGTTTTTGAAACCGTTGAAAAAAATAAGGGCTCGATCGAGATTTTTTACCTGAAAGAATACCCGGAGATTGATGAAGGCCCTTTTATGAAGGAGGAGCGAAACCTTATTAATAATATTGCAAGTCAAATCAGGGGTTACCTGAATAGCATAAAAGGTAAAGAAACAACCTGGCAAACTACCGAGCGCCTTAAGGAATTAGCATGTATCAATCAAACAACCTCGATACTGCGTGAGGGAAAGCCCATAGAAGAAACCCTGCAGCAGATCGCGCTACTACTTCCGCGTGCATGGCAATATCCTGAATTTACCGGCGCGCGCATTAAATGGGATGGGAAGGTTTTTAATACAAGCAATTTTAAGGAAACCACCTGGGCGATGAAACATGATTTTGAAACCATCGATAACAAAGATGGTGAGATTGAAATTGTGTATTTAAAATCATTTCCCGAGATGGACGAAGGGCCTTTCCTGGCTGAAGAACGTCATTTGATCGAAAATCTGGCAGGAATAATTGCCGGGCATATCAATAGCATCGAAGGGAAAACAATACTTACCAAAACACGCGACAAATCTACTGCTCCCACATCCCAGGCCGGCGATTCACCCCGGCGGCAGTTGTTGCAAATGTTTCTTAACAAAAACAACATGGCTCGTGATGTTTACCATGATCTGATGATGTTTAAGGTTAAAGAAATTTTATTGGTTGCCAATCTTTATGATGCATACAGCATTGAAAGAGAAGGACGCTTTACCGAGCATGTTCTCGACGAATACCAACAGTTGAATCTTACGGCTGTGCCACGAATTACAGGGGTTTCAAGTATAGATGAGGTATTTGAACAACTTGAGAAAAAACACTTCGACCTGATAATTATGATGGTGGGCAGCGATAAAAAATCACCCCTCGACCTAAGCAAAGCCGTGAAAAAGGAGTACCCCTACATTCCTGTGTATTTTCTACTCAACAACAACAGGGACATTCAATACTTTGAAGATCGACGAGAAAAGAATTTTTCAATCGACCGGGTATTTGCCTGGAACGGGAACTCCAATGTTTTCTTCGCAATGATAAAACACCTCGAGGACAAAATAAACGTGGAGAACGATACAAAGATTGGCATGGTAAGGGTAATTCTGCTGGTTGAAGATTCGGCAAAATATTACTCCCGGTACATGCCCTTGCTCTACAATGTGGTAATGGCCCAAACCAAACGAATTATTGATGACGTAAGCACGGACGAGCTTTATAAAGTGCTAAGAATGCGTGCGCGGCCAAAAATATTACTTGCTTCAAACTACGAAGAAGCCCTGGCCATTTTCAATAACTACAAAGATTACCTGCTGTGCCTGATTTCGGATGTTAAATTCAAGCGTGAAGGACAATATGATGGAAATGCCGGCTTTAGGCTGGTTAAACTTATCAAATCTCAAATCAAAGACCTTCCGGTTGTTATTCAATCGTCGGATGAGGCAAACGGGGATCTTGCCTATCAAATAAGGGCAAGTTTTATCAATAAAGAATCGGAAACCCTTGAGCAGGACTTCAAGAGTTTTATTACCCACTATCTTGGTTTTGGAAATTTTATTTACCGCGATCATGGAGGATCTCAAATAGCCATTGCCAAATCGTTGAAGGAATTCGAGCGCAATTTACAAACCATCCCCGATGAATCCTTATTATATCACGCCCGGCGCGACCATTTTTCGCTTTGGTTGATGGCACGAGGCGAAATTCAGGTAGCCAAAATTATTAATCCCCATAAAGATACCGATTTTAAAAGCCCTTCGGGATTGCGTGAATACCTGATCAGTGTTATCCAAAAATTTAGAAATGAACAAAACAAAGGAAAAATTATCCCTTTCGAAAAAAATGCAATCCTTGACGACAGCAATGTTGTAAGCCTTGTTCCGGGTTCCTTAGGCGGAAAGGGCAGGGGGCTGGCTTTTATCAATACCCTGATTTATAATTATGATTTCTCGAAGTACATCCCAAATATTAATATAAAAGCGCCAAAGACTTCGGTGATCGGAACCGAAGAGTTTGAGTACTTTATGGAGCGGAACAACCTGTATGATATTGTTTATACCGAAACCAATTATGAAATTATTAAACAACAATTTATTAAAGGAAGGCTTACCGATACGCTGATAAAGAAATTAAAAACAATTCTTGAGCTAATCAGGAAACCCATTGCCATTCGATCATCAGGCTTGTTCGAGGATTCGCAAATGCAGCCTTTTGCAGGAATTTTCGAAACCTATATTCTGCCAAACAATCACCCGGATATTCATGTCAGGCTCAAGCAGGTAATGGATGCTATTAAACTTGTTTTTGCATCGGTGTTTTCAAAAATGGCTAAAGATTACATCACGGCGGTAAATTACAAAATTGAAGAAGAAAAAATGGCCGTGGTCATCCAGGAAGTTGTGGGCAACCAATACGATGATGTTTTTTATCCCCACATTAGCGGGGTGGCGCAATCGTACAATTACTACCCGGTGTCGCACATGAAGCCCGAAGAAGGCTTTGCCGTGGCAGCTGTAGGCTTGGGGAAATACGTGGTTGAAGGAGAAAAGGCCTATCGGTTTTCGCCAAAATATCCTAATACAGAGATCAATTCTCCCAAAGATCAATACAAGAATTCGCAAGTGAATTTGTTTGCGGTGGATCTTAAAAAAAAGGATATTGATTTACTCGAAGGCGATACAGCTGGTTTACGGCGGCTCGATATTGATGATGCCGAACGCCACGGAACATTGCGTCATTGCGCCTCAGTTTATAATCCCGAAAATAATGCCATTTCTCCCGGCTTGACCCAATACGGGCCACGGATTGTAAATTTTGCCAACATCCTGAAATATAACTATATCCCCCTGGCAAAAACCATCGAAGTAGTGCTTGATGTAGTGAAAGAAGCCATGGGAACACCGGTGGAAATAGAGTACGCCGTAGATTTAAATAAGGATAAAGATTTTAAAGCTTCATTTTACCTCTTGCAAATTAAGCCTCTTATTGGAAATGCCGATGATTATAATGTTGATATAGATTCGCTTGATGATGAAAAAATGATTCTTTTTTCAGACAAGGGAATGGGCAACGGCGTGATGAATAATATGTGCGATGTGATTTATGCCGATCCAAAAAAGTTTGACAAAAGTAAAACTGTGGAGATGGCTGATGAAATTGAAAGGATTAACACGGAGATGGTAAAGGAAAATAGAAAATATATACTGATTGGCCCTGGAAGATGGGGCACCCGCGACCGGTGGATTGGCATTCCGGTGGTGTGGCCGCAAATCTCGAACGCGAAAATTATTGTTGAAACAAGCCTCGAAGGGTTCCCCCTGGATGCCTCGTCGGGGTCGCACTTTTTTCATAACGTTACCACGATGAACGTGGGGTATTTTACAGTTCAGCCCGAGTTTTCGAAAAGCTATATCAAGTATGATGTGCTGGATAAACAGGAAGTGATTAGTGAAGGCGAATATTTTAAACATGTCAGGTTTCCTGCCCCAGTTTCGGTAAAAATGGATGGACGAAAAAGAATTGCAGCAATAGTGGTAGGGTAATATTAGATAGCCGTAGGAGGATGAAGGGACTTTAGAGAACTAAGCGACTTGAGAGAACTAAGCGAACTGAGCGACTTGAGAGAACGAAGCGACTTTAGCGAACTAAGCGAACTAAGCGACTTGAGGGAACTAAGCGACTTGAGCGACTGGAGAGAACTAAGCGACTGAAGCGACTAAGAGAACTAAACCTAACAGGTTTACCCTTTTAGCCGTTGATCTATGCTTTAAAAAGACAGCTACGGTTTTGAGGGAAAAACCTGTTAGGTTTTAACACCGGCAAAACGCAGCAAGTCACCCCGTGAATTCTGCCTAAGCAAAGTACGCAAGTTTTAAAGTTTGCTCTGCTACCAGAAAACATTCAAATATCGATAACATGTTAGCGTTAGTGGTTTTTTAAGAGCCTAAGAGAACGAAGCGACTGAAGGGAACTAATTGACTTGTTTTCGCCAAATACCTTATTTTTGCGCCATGATGAATAATAAAAAGTACAAGCATATTTTTTTTGATCTCGACATGACCTTGTGGGATTTTGAAACCAACGCCAGGGAAGCATACCATGACATTTATCAAAAATTTGACCTCCACGGCCGCGGCATTAAAAGTATTGAGGAATTTATTAGCAATTATTTTGTTCACAACCACCGGCTTTGGGATTTATACAGGAAAGGTGAAATTGAAAAAGAAATACTCCGCTCGCTAAGGTTTGAGCTTACCCTGAATGATTTTGGAATTGACGACAAAAAGTTGTCCGAAGATATTGGCCTGGCTTATATCACCATCAGTCCGCAAAAAACCAATCTTTTTCCAAATGCCTACGAAATATTGGATTATCTCTACCCAAAGTACCCCATGTCGATTATCACGAACGGCTTCGAGGAGGTGCAATTTACCAAGATGAAAAATAGTAAGCTGGATAAATATTTCGATATTGTAATTACATCGGAAGAAGCGGGATGTAAAAAACCTGATCCGGGAATTTTTGAATTTGCACTGCAACGTGCCGGGGCTAAACCCGAAGAAAGCCTAATGATTGGCGATGACCCCGAGGTAGATGTTAAAGGAGCTGAGAATGTTGGGATTGACGGCATATTTTTTAACCCGCAAAAGCTAAATTTAAACGGAAGTATAAAATACCAGATCGCCGATTTGATCGAACTAAAAACCATACTTTAATGAAAGTAAGAAACTTTTTGTTTTTCCTGGTAATTATCTTTCTTGCTTTCTCGTGCATCAATAACAATGACTCAAATAGCGGAAAAAATTACCGCGTGATCGAGAGTAACAGTGTAATCGAAGATTCTGCCTATTACACCATAAATTTTGAGTACCCGTATTTTGTTGCCGATGGCAATGAAGACCATGGGCTGGATAAACTGAATGAAACCGTGCAATCGTTTATGGATACGGCAGCCCGCTATTATTGGGGAGTTGGTATAGATTCGGTAAAAGTGCTGATTGATGAAATAGGAAGCACGGGAAAATACGAGTTGAATAATAAATATCAATTGCTCGATACAACACCCGATGTAATAAGTATTTTAATGGAAACCTATAGTTATGCTTTGGGGGCACATGGGTTTACAGCCCTGCATACTTATAATTTTGATATTAAAGAGAATAAGTTAATTGTTATCGGCGATGTGCTCGATTTATCCAAACCGGAAAACACGGATAAACTAAATCAGTTGCTGGCAAAGAACTTTGATAACCCCGAAGATTGTTTTAACACTGATCCAACAGCCGATGCCAATTTTGAGTTGTTTGGCTTTGAAAAAGGTAATCTTGTTTTTTATTATGAGGCTTATGCCTTGGGCCCTTATTATTGTGGTTCGGCAAAAGTGGTGGTTTCTATCGATGAACTCAAAGCAGCAGGAATGTGGAAGTGGGGTGGGGGTTTGTGAGTTTCTTTTGGTTTAACTCATCCAGGTTTCTTTTAAATACCGGCTACCGTTACCGGACGTTTAAATTTGTCCTTCATGTAAGTCCCAAATTGGAAAGCACATTTCATAATCATTCCATATAATATCCCCATATTCAATTGAATAAGACTGAAATAATTGTTTGTCTAAGTACTTTTTTGTCATGGGGTTTTTAGCTTTTTCAAGAAAATTTCCAAAATCAATAGTCTTCTCAATACCATCAGAAAATAGGAAACTAATTTTGTATTCTCCTAAATAATTAGCTTTTTGAATTGATACTACCATAGTCTTAAATTTTTTTAGTTATTCTTTCTGTCGCAATTTCTTTGTTGAAGATAAAAAAGTCCACCCATTTCCGAACAATATCATCTCTATAATATTCAACAAGCCCTAATTAACAAATAGCCTGTCGTATTGTATCTTTTACTCTTGGTGGAAGGGATAATAAATCCTCGACAAAATGTAGTAAGCTGAATTAATTTAAAAACTGGCAATCACATCTACACAGCCCTTTACCTTTTGCCCTTTTTCAATATTGATTTTTGTACCGAAGGGGAGGAAAATATCAACCCTTGAGCCAAATTTGATAAAGCCTAATTCTTCGCCTTGTTTTATCCGTTTATTTTCATGTGCATAACACGAAATACGCTGGGCTACTGCGCCGGCAATTTGCCTCAACAGGATTTCCGTGCCATCATTTCGCTTTATTACAACAGAGGTACGCTCGTTGAGTTCGGATGATTTGGGATGCCAGGCTACTAAAAATTTTCCGGCATGGTGGCGGTAATATTTAATATCTCCATCGGTGGGATACCAGTTTTTATGCACATTGTTGGGCGACATAAAAATAGATACCTGGATGCGCCTGTCATTAAAGTATTCGGTTTCATTAACTTCCTCAATCACCACAATTTTTCCATCTGCGGGTGAAATCAGGATTGAATCATCGGCTTGTAATGGCCTTACGGGATCGCGGAAAAACCTCACGATAAAAACTAAAAATCCGGTGGCCAATAAGTACAGGAAATAATGGAAAAAGGTTTGCCGTGGGTTGAAATAATTAACAGAAAACAACGTGGCCGAAATGGCCAGCAAAACGATAAAAATGGTTTGGTATCCTTCCTTGTGTATCTTCATTTGTATAAAAAAATGGCCACTGCCTGCCCGCCCCTTTGGCGGGATGCACGGATAAAACTAAAAAATGCTTCTCCATAGGAGTCCTTTGGGTGTTCGTGGCAGTGGGTGTTAATAGTTAGCATTGCGTGCCCGCCCTCCTGCTTCGCAGCAAGGCGAGCATGGCGGGAGAATTTCATTTAAAAATTATTTATGAGGTTCAGGTAAACGAAAACTGCCGGAGCCGCGAGCAGAACCGCGTCAAACCTGTCGAGCAGGCCGCCATGTCCCGGCAAAATATTTCCCGAATCTTTGATTTTCAAACTTCGCTTTAACATCGATTCGGAAAGATCGCCGAAAGTACCAAAAATCATAATGATAGAAGCTATAATCATCCAGTTGATTAAATCAAATTCGATAAAAAACTTTGACAGGATGAATGAAGCAAGCAGTCCGAAGATAAAACCACCAATGGTTCCTTCCCATGATTTTTTTGGTGAAATGCGCGGGAAAAGGCGATGCCTTCCCAATAACATCCCGCTTAAATAGGCAAAAGTATCATAAGTCCATATAACAACGAAAAAACCCAATAGTAAGCCCGGATTATATTCACCTGGCGAAAGTTCAGGATTGAAAAGCATATTGAGCAATGCCAGGGGTAAGCCCACATAAATAATCCCGAGAATTGTGAAAGCAATATTTTGTATGGGTCGGTCATTTTTCTTATAAAGCTCACTGATAAAAATAAATACAGGAATGAGCAGGTTAAGAAGTAGCATTTGCTTATTTGCATAGCCGAGCGAAACCAGCGCAATTGAGGCATACAGCAACACCAAGGCAAGCGATCCGGTAAGCACCTGTACTTTAATTTTTTCCCCCGTTTTCAGAATGTTGAAAAACTCGTTTAATGCCAGAAGCGCCACCCATAGAAAAAGAATGGCAAATATTTCCCGGCTAAATAGAATTGAGCCTGCAATGGCAGCAACAAATACTAAACCAGTGAGCGTGCGCGATATTAAATTTCTAAGATTGATTGTGCTCATGGATGAGCTTTTTGGCGGAGATTTCGTCCTTTTGTAGAACAAATATTTCAACATTTCCCATAAGGTATGCCGAATCTCTTTTATTCATAATATTGCTCTCGATGCCTTGTTCGAGAAGCATTCCTTTAATCATTTCGGCTTCAGGAAGATTTCCTGCATCATAAATATTTACCCAATCATTGCTCATAGTATTTAATTTTAAGTTATTAAATTTCCTAAAATCCGCAAGAATTTTTATCGGATCAATATAACATGGTGATCCGGAATCCTAAGCAACACTCATAAGAATCATCTAAAATCCGTTCAATCCGTTCAATCCGTTCAATCCGATGATGATAAAGAATCCTCCTGCGGATTCATGTTATTTTATTCAGCTTCAACAAGTAATACATAAAGTTCTTTTGGGCCATGAGCGCCCATTACCAAAGTTTTTTCGATGTCGGCTGTTCTGCTTGCCCCTGAAATTAAAGTTACCAACGATGGAAATCCGGTCGGGTATTTTCTTTTTACAGCTTCCAGTGCATCTTTAATATCGTTTACCAATTGATTTGTTGTGGCAACGATAATATGTGTCTCGGGAAAAATATTCAGTCGTCTTCCACTCAACTGCCTCGACGAGATCATAACGCTTCCTGTGCGTGCCACCAGGCTTTCGCAGTAGGTAACCCCGATCCCTTTTTCAGGAATATCGGTAGCCCGATTGGCAAAATCTATTTCGTGCTGCTCAAGGATTGGTTTGAGCGTTTCCTCAAAACAAAATATATTTTTGACTTTACTATCCTGAATGATGAATTTAAGCTTTTCGGCCATATCATCATTATTTTCGCAATAGGCAAACTTACCACCAATTTTTGTGAATTGTTGTGCAAAGGTTAAATCCAAGGTATCTGAATGTTCCTTAAATACCGGGGAATCGAAATCAATATCCGAAAAAGGATTATCAGTTTTTTCGATCAGGGCATTCCTGATCTGCTTAAAAATTTTTTCCCTCGTGGTGGTTTCCTGCATAAGGAACAATAGTTAATTACCGCTGTTGATTGTTATTCTGAATCTTTTTCTTTTGATTCAGCTAATGCCTCCTTTTTATCTTTCTTTTCTTTGCCATCATCCTGCCCGTTTTCTTTGGCCAAAGCTTCCTCGTCTTTTTTTAGTTCTTCTTTAATTTTTCGGAGCTTCTTTTTCATCCGTTCCTTCTCAATTACCCGTTCTTTATCCCTTTCAATATCACGTTCAAAAGTTCTTTTACCAAAAATTTCTTCCAGGTTTTCCCTAAAGATTACTTCTTTTTCGAGCAGCACTTTTGCCAGTTGATCCACTTTTTTCTTGTTGTCTTTGAGAAGCTTTACCGCCCTTTGGTACGATTCTTCAACCAATTTATGAACCTCTTCATCAATAATCTGGGCTGTTTTTTCGCTGTATGGTTTTGTGAAATTGTATTCTTGTTGGCCACTCGAATCGTAAAAGCTGATGTTTCCTATTCTTTTGTTTAAACCATAATAAGTTATCATGGCATAAGCCATTTTAGTCACTCTTTCAAGGTCGTTAAGTGCCCCGGTTGATATTTTATTAAAGTTAATTTCTTCGGAAGCCCGGCCTCCAAGAGCTGCCGTCATTTCATCAATCATTTGATCTACTGTGGTAATCTGTCTTTCTTCGGGCAGATACCATGCGGCGCCCAACGCTTTTCCACGCGGTACAATAGTAACCTTTACAAGCGGGGAAGAATGTTCTAACAGCCAACTTACAGCAGCATGTCCGGCTTCGTGATATGCAATTGTTTTTTTCTCCCCGGATGTTATAATTTTATTTCGTTTTTCCAATCCGCCAATTATTCTGTCGATGGCGCTCATAAAATCTTGCTTATCCACCACTTTTTTACCACTTCTCGCACCTATCAGTGCGGCTTCGTTGCACACGTTGGCAATATCGGCTCCCGAGAATCCGGGTGTTTGCTTACCCAAAAAGTCAACATCAACCGACTCGTCAAATTTTATGGGTTTAAGATGGACCAAAAATATTGCCTTCCGTTCTTCGATGTCGGGCAATTCAACACTGATCTGCCTGTCGAAACGTCCGGCACGCATCAGGGCACGGTCAAGAATATCAGCACGGTTTGTAGCTGCAAGAATAATCACCCCTGCATTGGTGCCAAAGCCATCCATTTCGGTCAGCAGTTGGTTGAGGGTATTTTCGCGTTCATCGTTGGCTCCTGTCATGGCATTTCTGCCACGGGCACGGCCAATGGCATCAATTTCATCAATAAAGATAATGCACGGAGCTTTATCTTTGGCTTGCCTAAAAAGATCGCGAACACGCGATGCGCCAACCCCAACAAACATTTCAACAAAATCGGAACCTGAGATGGAGAAAAATGGCACATCGGCTTCACCGGCCACCGATTTTGCCAGCAGGGTTTTACCGGTTCCGGGAGGGCCAATCAGCAAGGCACCTTTAGGAATCTTGCCGCCAAGCTCGGTGTATTTTGACGGATTTTTTAAGAAATCCACTATTTCCATCACCTCTACTTTGGCTTCTTCCAAACCGGCTACATCCTTAAAAGTAATCTTAACATGGGAGTCTTTATCAAAAAGCGTTGCCTTGGATTTGCCAATGCTGAAAATCTGACCGCCGCCGGCACCTCCCTTCATCATTCGCATAATGAAAATCCACAGGATTACAATAAAGGCAATGGGCACAATTACACTAAGCACGTTCGACCAGTCTTGTCTGGTTTCGTTGGTGATGTATATTGGGTTAGCCAGGTCTTTCTGTACTTCCTGTACGCGATTTTCGAATGTTTCTATCGAACCAACAACATAAGTATAGTGCGGTGTCGCACCCATAAAGTTGCTGCTATTTTCTTTTGGCAAGTCCTGGTATCTCGCTTGATTTAGCCTGTCGGGTTTAATATAAACTTCCGCCTTTTGCTGATTAATTACAAGCACAAGTTTGTCAACATCACCTGCTGCTAACATTTCCCTTAAATCCCCCCAGTTCGCCTCTTTGGTTTGAACATCAGAATTAAAGAAATAAAGCGAAATAAATATCAAAGCAATAATAGAGTATATCCAGTAAAAATTGAATTTGTTTTTTCCAGATTCTTTCGCATTGTTGAGCATATTCCTAAAGGAATCAGCTTTTGGATCTTTGGTTTGTTTTTTTTCCTGATTTATATTTTTTTCTGTCGCCATCTTAAAGTCTTCTTATCAAATTAATCATCAATTTCAGCTATCTTAGCATCCGCCCATAGTCCTTCAAGGTTGTAGAATTTTCGGGTCTCGTCTCTAAAAATATGAACAACCACATCGGCATAGTCAAGTAATATCCAGTCGGCATTCTCAAAGCCTTCTTTATGCCAGGGGTTTTCGTTGGTATTTTTTTTAATAAACTCCTGAACTGATTCTGCAATTGCTGACACCTGCCGATTTGAATCTCCATGGCAAACGATAAAGTTTTTACAAACTGCAGTTCCAATTTCGCTGAGGTCTAAATTTACAATTTTCCGTCCTTTTTTTTCCTGAATGCCCTTAATTGCAAATTCTATAATTTTATTTGTGCTGTTTATTGATTTATTTTCAGTCATTTACTATTTTTAAATTTGGGTGCAAAAGTAGCTATTTATTGTTTAACCTTGTGGGTTTTATGTTTTGAATATTGAAACACATTTAAAACAAAAATATCCTTTTACAAAAACAATGCCTTGAGAAAAAGAGGCGTAAAAATATTACTTTCGCATTCAATCAGATAAACCGAAGTATTATAAATATGTTCATCAGGTGAAGGCACTGTTTTCCAAAAATATAAAGCATTTCAGCACGCTTGAATCCACAAATATTGAAGCTGAAAAATGGGTGCTTGCAAACAAACCTGGTGAAGGTTCGGTAGTTATGGCAGACTTTCAAACTACTGGGCAGGGTTTGGGAGAAAATATTTGGGAAAGCGAGGCTAAAATGAACCTGTTGGCCAGTATTATTCTTTATCCCCATTTTCTTGATGCGGCTGATCAGTATATGCTTAACAAAATTATTGCGCTTTCGGTGAAAGATTGTGTTAGAAAATTTACAGGCAGGCCCGATGTTTTTATAAA
>Ga0208900_1000998_pt1 | contig 16228 bp, 8 predicted proteins | sample AntAceMetag02UKK_FD_184763 | JGI IMG/M metagenome (GOLD analysis project Ga0208900, IMG submission 184763) | Saline lake microbial communities from Ace Lake, Antarctica - Antarctic Ace Lake Metagenome 02UKK (SPAdes) (version 2) | ecosystem: Environmental > Aquatic > Non-marine Saline and Alkaline... | reverse complement strand
ATAGATGAATTACTGCACGGCAATACTGTTGAATGGGATAGGATTGAGTTAAAAAAAGGATGGAATCCTGAGGATGTCATTCACTCTTTATGTGCCTATGCCAATGATATTAATAATTGGGATGGAGGCTATGTCATTATTGGAGTAGAAGAAGAAAATGGGAAAGCCAAATTGCCGCCTATTGGTCTTCAAGTTCAAGAATTGGATACCATCCAGAAAAAACTGATTGAACTGGCTTATAAGATAAGTCCTACTTATGTTCCTGTTTTTCAACCATATTTAATGAATGAAAAGCATATTCTGGCTGTTTTTGCTCCTGCTGGAGATAACAGACCATACAAAGCCCCTATTAGTTTAAGCGAAAAAAGAACCGAGAGAGCAATGTACATTAAGCGTGGCTCAAAAACGGTAAAAGTGAGAGATGGTTCAGATGATGAGAGAAGACTAATTGAACTCACGGCACGCATTCCTTATGACGACCGAATAAACCAAACTGCCGGGTTAGACGATTTGAATTTACGCTTGATTCAAATCTATTTAAAAGAAGTGATGAGCTCCTTGTATGAAGAGAGTACAAAAATTCCATTCGCTGAATTGTGTAGACATCTATTGATAGCCAAAGGTTCTGACGAACTTTTACGACCTACAAATGCCGGATTGCTTTTGTTTAGTGAGCATCCCGAAAAGTATTTTTCAGGAGCGACCATTGAATTGGTGATTCATAAAAATGAAGTTGGGAAAGATTATACCGAAAAGATTTTTACAGGTTCAATTGTAAAACAACTTAGAGATGCTTTGAGTTTTATTAAAACCAATATTATACAAGAGTATGTTTCAAAAGCGCCCAATCAGGCAGAAGCTGTAAGATACTTTAATTACCCCTACCAAGCTATCGAAGAAGCTGTTGTAAATGCAGTGTATCACAAAAGTTATGAACGAGAAAATCCTGTCGAGATTCAAATACATAAAGATAAAATTGAAATATTGAGTTTCCCGGGGCCCATGCCACCTATTAACCAGGAAATGCTAAAGAGGGAAAGGGTGGTAGCAAGGGAATACAGAAATCGCAAAATTGGTGGGTTTTTAAAAGAGCTGAAACTCACAGAAGGCAGGGGAACAGGGTTACCCATTATTCACAGAACTTTAGAAGAAAATGGTTCGCCTCCACCTGTATTTGAGACCGATAATGACCGATCATATTTTTTAAGCATTATTAAAATCCATCCTCTTGCCCATTCTATCTTAGGTCAGGAAGATGACCAAACAAGAACCAAAGATAAAGCGCTTGAATTCAAAAACTTAAGTAACATCAACCCTTATCTTAGGCTCTCTGTCTCCGCAATTGGAGACAAAGACAGAGAAGCAATTAGAAACAACATTACACCAAAAGCTGAGCGATTGTTGCAATATTGTGTAGAACCGAAATCAAGGGAGGCAATTTTCGATAAAATTGGGCTATATAATAACACCAAAAATTTTGGAAACCATTTCAAACCATTGATAGATGTAGGATGGCTTCAACTCACACTCCCTGATAAACCCACAAGTAGGGATCAACGATATCTTACCTCAGTGCTTGGAAACCAATTGCTAACTCTTTTGGAAGCCAGGAATACAAAAAATATGCAACGAATTCAGGTGGTATCTTCCAATATTGCCTCAGTAGGTTATGATGCGGAAAAGATGATATTGGAAATTGAATTTCATCACGGTGCTATTCATCAGTATAAAGATGTGCCAAAAAAGGTGTATGAAGAGCTCATGCACTCGGCAGCAATTGGAAGCTATTTTATGCATAATATTCGTGAAAATCGCAATTATCAAAAAAATTAATGTAACAGATAAAAGCTATCATTAACAACAAATTATGACAGGCCCGCAGAGTATGCTGAAAGTATGGCTGGAATATCCCGTCAATAAATTTTCATTATTTTAATAACACATCTTATCAATACGATTAGTCCCAAAAAAAGCCTTCATTTTTTTTATCACTTCACAAAAAAAAATCCCCAAACCCCCAACCATTGCAATGATTTTATTTTCGAAATCCAAAGCAATAAAAATTTAATTGTTTTTGTTGATAAAAACCCCTGTCCGAAGAGTGTAAAATAGTGAATATTAGAAAGATATTTAGTATTTTTGTGGCAAATTTTAAGCATATTTTCCAATTAATTGATTATGACAGCAGAAGAGAAAAATTTGTCTTCACAAGATTATTCAGCAGATAACATTCAGGTACTCGAAGGACTTGAAGCCGTAAGGTTACGCCCTGCAATGTACATTGGCGATGTAAGTACAAAAGGACTCCACCATCTGGTTTACGAAGTTGTGGATAATTCCATTGATGAGGCACTTGCAGGTTACTGCGATACCATAGAGGTGTTTATCCACAAGGACAATTCAGTTACTGTTACCGATAATGGCCGTGGAATCCCCACCGGCTTGCACGAAAAAGAAAACCGCTCGGCACTTGAAGTAGTAATGACAGTGCTCCATGCCGGGGGTAAATTCGATAAAGGATCCTACAAGGTTTCAGGTGGTTTGCATGGAGTTGGTGTTTCGTGCGTTAACGCACTTTCTACAAAACTTGTGGCTACAGTTTACCGCGAAGGGAAAGTTTTCCGCCAGGAATATCACCGTGGAAAACCCGTTGAACCTGTAAAGGTCATCGGCGATTCAAACGAAAACGGCACCATGGTTACCTTTATGCCCGACAATACCATTTTTATTGTTTCAGAATACGATTATGACATTCTGGCAAACCGCCTTCGTGAACTTTCGTTCCTTAATAAAGGCATTAAACTAAAAATTACCGATGAAAGGGCAAGCGATGAAAACGGTGAATTTGTGTCAGAAGATTTCCTTTCAGAGAGAGGGCTTGCAGATTTTATTGACTACCTCGATGCAACCCGCGACAAATTAATGCCCGATCCCATTTCGATCGAAGGAGAGAAAAACGAAATGCCGATCGAGATTGCCATGCAATACAATACCTCTTTCAGCGAAAATCTCCATTCGTATGTAAACAATATTAATACCCACGAAGGGGGAACACACCTCGCAGGTTTTCGGAGGGGATTAACCAGAACGCTTAAATCCTATGCCGATAAATCGGGGATGCTTTCAAAGCTCAAATTCGATATTAGTGGTGATGATTTCCGCGAAGGACTTACAGCCATTATTTCCATAAAAGTTCAGGAGCCCCAGTTTGAAGGGCAAACAAAAACCAAGCTTGGTAATTCGGATGCGATGGGTGCTGTTGACCAAATGGTTAGCGAATCGTTGTCGCATTATCTCGAAGAAAACCCGAAAGAAGCCCGCACAATCGTTAACAAAGTTATTCTTGCTGCCACAGCACGTCATGCCGCCCGTAAGGCCCGCGAACTGGTTCAGCGGAAGAATGTACTTTCTTCAACCGGGCTGCCCGGGAAACTTTCCGACTGCTCTGAAAGAGATCCTGCAAAGTGCGAAATTTACCTCGTGGAGGGTGATTCTGCGGGTGGCACGGCCAAGCAGGGCCGCGATCGAAAATTTCAGGCCATTCTGCCTTTGCGCGGAAAAATCCTGAACGTGGAAAAAGCTATGCTTCACAAAATCTTCGAAAACGAGGAGATCAAAAATATGTTTACCGCGCTTGGAATTTCCATCGGTACCGAAGAAGACAGCAAAGCGCTAAATCTTGTCAAGCTGCGCTATCATAAGGTTATCATTATGACGGATGCCGATGTGGATGGTAGCCATATTGCCACACTTATCCTCACTTTCTTTTTCAGGTATATGAAAGAACTGGTTGAGAGGGGCTATGTTTACATTGCTACGCCACCACTTTATTTGCTCAAAAAAGGGAAAGACGAAAAATATTGCTGGTCGGATGATGAAAGGAACGCGACCATTAAAGAGTGGTCGGTAAACGGCGAAAGCAAAGGCGTACACATTCAGCGTTATAAAGGTCTTGGCGAAATGAACGCCGAGCAACTGTGGTCAACCACCATGAATCCGGAATCCAGAATTTTGAGGCAGGTTCAAATTGAAAACGGAACCGAGGCCGACAGGATTTTTTCGATGCTCATGGGCGATGAAGTACCTCCCAGGCGTGCGTTTATTGAAAGAAATGCTAAATACGCTAAAATTGATGTGTAGCGATTGTGAACGCTACTTTTTTCATTGTTTTTTTCCCTCCCGGTTATTGTTTTCCGGGAGGTTTTTTATGCCTGCATGAGTTTATTATTTCTTTTTGATGGATTGTAACTTGAGGTAGGTCAGCAACCGCCAAAACCATTCTAAGGGGCCAAACTTAAAATATTTTAACCATAGTGGTGAGATAATTAGCAGAATTATCCATATTGCAAGCACAAAAAGCAATTGTGGGGCAAGCTCAACTTTTGCAAAAAGGGCAAGACCGTTTCCGTAAAAAACAAACATGCAGATCAACGACATCAATATGTAATTTGTAAAGGCCATTTTACCAACAGCCGAAAGCACTTGTTTAAATCTAATCAGGAAGGATGATTTAGCGATTAGCATTACAACTCCAATATATCCCAAGGCGGTAAATACACTCCCAAGGTAATTGAACATGCTCCCAAAAAATTGCGAAAAAAGCATATTCCAGTCTGCTTTAAAGTTTTCATATACACCCCATCCTGAGAGCAAAAATCCTATCGGGATGCCAATTAATGCCATCCCAAAATAAAAACTTCGTGATTTGTTGGCTGAGAGTACGCCGGATTTAAAAAGAGCCATTCCCAATAACATCATTCCCATAACCCGCCAAAATACAAACCAGAAGAATACAAAGGTTTGCAGCAATATTGCTTTCTCAATGCGAAATTGCATCTGTGTTAGCCAGCTTCCACTACGGATGGCGATTTCATTTGCAATGGCATCAGGGGGAGGGGCCCAACCTTTCATGTTCTGATCGATGGATTCCTGTGGCCAAAAATCAGTTGTTGCTCCGGCAAAAAGTGAAAATAATACCGGTACGATTAAAAACACACCTCCAACAATTAGCAAAGTTTTTATAGATTTTTTTCTGAAAACAAAAACCAACATACCACACAGGCTATAGGCCACCAGAATATCGCCGTACCAAATAAGGTAGGCGTGCAACAGGCCAAAAATCAAAAGCCAGAACATTCGGCGGTAATGCAACACTCCCGGGCGTAAACCTTTTGCGGCAGCATTAGACGTGAACAGTAACACACCTGCTCCAAATAATATGGAGAAGATAGTCATAAATTTTTCGCTGGCAACAACATGCGAGAACATCCATATCCACTTGTTAATCCCTGATAGATCGCCCCATGCGGTGGGATTCATATAGGCAGCGCTAATCATCGCAAAGGTTTGAATGTTCATAATAAGAATACCTAAAACAGCTATCCCTCTTAATAAATCAATCGAAAGGATTCTTTCAGAAAGTCCTTTCTGAGTTTGAATTTCATTTTGGCCCATTGTTTCGTTCTTTTTATTGAGGCGAAAAATAATACTTTTTTATAAAACAGCATGTTGGATTTCCCCCCTTCCTCACTATTCTTTTATTTAGGCAGCTATTTTATGGTAATATTAAAAAACCAATTTTTTTTGTTTCTTTGTTCTAAAGTATTTTTACTGAAATGAAACATCGGCTAATCAATATTCTTATTTCTCCATGGATGGTTGCATTGCCCGTTTCATTTGTGGCATTTATACTTCATCCGGTTTGGTATGTATATTTTCCCATTTACTATGCTTCATTTCTCCTCTTTATTTTGCTTATCCAAGGTCTTTCCGAAATTCGAAAAAAAAGAAAAGATGAGTTAAGATACAGACTTATTATGCTTGAGCTGAATTCGATAAAAAGCAGATTGAATCCACATTTTGTTTTTAATGTGATGAGTACTTTATCCAATCTTGTGTTGAAGGATGATAAAACCCGGGCTTACGAATGTATAACCTTATTCTCAGGATTTCTGCGTCAGACTTTTGAAAATAGCGGGATTCTGGCAATCCCGCTTAAAGATGAACTATTGTTGGTTGAAAAGTATATTAAACTACAATGGATACGATTTTCTGGATGCTTTGATTTCAACATTCAGGTTGACGATCAGGTAAACTTAAGCAGGAGGATTCCTAAAGCCTTAATTTTGACCTTTGTAGAAATAGCTGTCAAGCATGGGATATTTCATAAGCAAAGAGATGGTTTGTTGGGAATTAAAGTTACTGTTGAAGAAAAAGATACGGTAATTAGCATCGAGAATAATGGGGCTGACACCGGGCAAATTGAAAAAAAAACGGACAAGAAATTAGGTATGGCTCTTTTTATTATGGACGAATACCTGGAAATTTTAAATGCCTTAAACAGAAGCAAAATCATTTATCGTACCGAGACAATTTTGGATAAACAAAATGCATATTCAGGTACCAAAGTAATTATCAGGATTCCTGAAAGTTTTAAGCTTGAAATCAATAGCTTAAAAGCATAAAATGATGGTATTACTTAGTAGTAGAAAATTTATGAATTTTTCGGGTTAACCAAGGAATGTTTTTAGCAATCCATACAATTCGCTTGCTTTTATTGGTTTCGAAAGGTATTCATCGCAGCCTGCTCCATAGCTGTTCTCCCTGTCGCCCTTTAAAGCAAAGGCAGTTTGGATTATTATCGGAAGTGACGGGCTGAATTTTTTAATGTGCTCTGTAGCCTCATAACCATTCATTACCGGCATACGTACGTCCATCAGGATGAGGTCAACATCGTTGCCCCCAATTACATAATCCACTGCCTGTTTTCCATTAAAGGCCCTTTTTATTTTTACCCTTGTTTTGCGCAGCATGATTTCCAGCAATTTAAAATTGGAATCTTCATCCTCGGTAATTAAAACAGTTTTATCAGGCCAGTCCATTTCCTTTTTATCTTTCGCCGCTTGATGCAGTTCGGGTATTAACCCGGCGGGCAATACCGGGTTGAAGGGAAGCAGAAAATGAAATGCCGAACCTTTGTCTTTTGACGATTCGATTTTGATATCGCCATGCATCAAACGAGCAATATTTCTGGAGATCGACAGCCCTAAACTACTTCCTGATGCTGTGCCCATATAATTATCGTTGGTATGGATAAACTGGTCGAAAACCAATTCTTTTTCTTCCTCGGAAATCCCCATTCCGGAATCTTTTACATAAAAGTCGATAAACTTTCCTTCGTGTTGTTCTAACAACGAATACCCAAATTCTACTGATCCTTGTATGGTTTGTTTGAGCGCGTTTTCGAGTAGGTTTATCAGAACCTGGTTTATACGCGAAGCATCTGAATAAAACACGAGGTTTTCATCAATTTTATTTTGCTTGGTAATAACTTTCACATGTTCTCTGTCAAGCTTTGCCTTTAGCTTGTCGATAATATAATAATTGTCATATAGTATTTTATTGGCCGAACATTTAGTATTTGAAATGAGTAGTTGCCCTGCTTCAATTTTCGCAATATCAATAATGTTATCAATGGTGGCAAGCAGTTTTTTGCTGTTATCAATTATCAAATCGAAAAACTCTTCATGGTCATCTTTTGAATAATCATCGGATCGCAGCATTTGCGTAAAACCAATAATGGCATTCATCGGGGTGCGAATTTGGTACGATATATTGGCCAGGAAAGCTGTTTTGAGCTTATCCGATTCCTGGGCAAGATTTTTTGCTTTCAACAACTCTCCCTCAATGTGCTTGCGCCCGGTTATTTCTTCTTTAAGATATAAGTAATGTATAGTTTTTTCTCTCGAATTTTCAATCGATGAAATATGGGCATATTCCCAGCATGTTTCACCTGATTTTGAGGTGTTTTTATATTCACCCTTCCATGACCCCTCACTTTTTAGTGTGTCCCATACTTCTTTGTAATGACCTGCATTACTTGTATATGGATCAATAATTTCAGGGGTTTTTCCTATCAATTCCTTAACCGTTTGCCTAAGAATTAAAGCTGCTTTATTGTTGGCATACATGATGTGCCCGGAAAGATCGGTTATCATTACCGAAACAGGACTTTGTTCCAGGGCTTGCAAAAGCTTGTGGGTTTCGTCCTGCGCTTGCTTTTTCTGGATCGAAGCACTTACCTGCACTGAAACAAAATCCAATAGCTCTGCATCGGCGTTATTGATGGCAAATTGATTTTTAAAATCCTGAAGTGTGATAATACCTGCAGACTTCCCGTCTATTTGTAGGGGTACACCTAACCAAACCTCCGGGGGAGGACCGTTCAGGATAATTTTTCCCTGTCGCTCCAGCTTTTGTATTTCCAATTTGCTTAGAAAAATAGAACGGTTGCGTTTTATAACAAGCGCATCCAACGATTTCGTCATTGGGATTCGCTTGTAATATTCTTTCTCGTCTTCAACGAAAGGGATCAAAAATTCACGTTTTTCCCAATCGAACAATAACAAGTCAATTCTAGAGGCCAGAACAATTTTACTTAGTTCTGTTTTGATGATCTTGATCAGGTCGTGGAGGTCGTTAGATGCATTTATGGCAAGCACCATGTCCTTCATAAGGCCAATCTGTTTTTTAAGAATTTTATGATCATCAATGTCCATAATCACACCCTCGAGAAACGATTCTCCATAGTCGTCAACTATTTGCCTGCCTTGTTCCCAAAGCCATTTTATTCGTCCATTTGCAGTTTTTATCCGGTACTCAAGTTTGAAGGGTAAATTTTTCTTAACAGCTTTTTGAATGGTAAGCCAAACATGTTCCCTGTCTCCTGGTAAAATGATATCCGAAAAGGTAATCTCTTTGTTGTTGATGAGGGAGCGGGCACGATAACCTGTAAGTTTTTCAATTTTCCGGCTAAGAAAAATCATAGTCCAGTCACTATCATTTTTACACCTGTAAGTAATTCCAGGTAGATTATTAACCAGCGTGTTGTATTTGCGCTCGCTTTCGTTGAGATGTTCCTCATTAATAATTCCTTTGCCAATAATTTCAAGTGTCGTAGCAAGGGATTCATAGCCTTGTTTTGCAGATAAAATAATGCTAAATATATTTTCGAATTGAGTTGGGATGGCTGAAATAGGATATTCTTCGTCAATAACTAAAACAGGTAAAATTGATAATTTAATATCCGAAATTATGCTGTTTACCAGTAGCTGACTTTCCTGAATTGTTACCGGAACAAAAATTCCATTTACCGGTTTTTGAATATTCCTGGTAAAGGATGGGATATTTTTAGGCATAATAATTTCAAAATTGCTAAAATACTTTTCAGCTATTTTGCTTGTGGCCAGTAAGTCCCGGCTTGTTAAAAAACATATTAAAATGTTTTTCATGGTTATGCCCTTTTCTATTATTAGGATTTTATTCTCCTGTTTGCTGTATTAGTAGTTAGTTGTCGAATGTTGAATATTGATTTGGTGGAGCAAAATTGTTGGTGCTTACTTTTCTTTTAATCAAAAATGCTCCTCAAAAATACAATAAAAAAAATCAAATTGTTACTTTTGTTTTATGAAAAGACAAATTCAGAAAGTTTTGGATGTATTAGGTCAGCTATCTATAAAATATGAAATGTACGAACATCCACCGCTCCCTACTATTGAGGTAGCAATGGAATACTGGGGCGAAATAGATGCGGTGCATTGCAAGAATATTTTTTTCAGAAACCACAAAGGAAACCGGCACTATCTCGTAATTCTAAAACACACGGCCAAGTTGGAAATCCATGATCTGGAAAAGCGCTTGCAGCAGGGAAAGCTTTCGTTTGCTTCAGTTAGTCGCCTGCAGCGATTCCTTTGCATCGAACCCGGATCGGTGTCGCCCTTTGGCCTAATCAACGATACCGAAAACCACGTGCATCTTTTTTTGGATAAAAACCTGCAAACTGCCAAAAAGATCAGTTTCCATCCTAATATTAATACGGCCTCGGTGGTAATTGCCTTCGATGATTTTATTAAATACCTCAACTGGACCGGGAATACTTACGAGTTTCTTCAACTGTACGATTAATTTTTATTTTTCTTTAGAAAAATATTTTGCGCCCTCAGCGTGCTTTGCGGTTAAAAAAAATCAACCGTGAAGTCCCTAATGCACGTTGAGGAACAAGTATTTGATTTCGGTAAAGTCCGGGATATAAAGCATTTTTTAACCTTCCAAAAACCCGATACAAAATCCACAATAGCGCACAAGCCAACTACTCCTTATCCAGGTGATGATGAACCAATTAAATTATTTGCTAATTTTGATCGGTCAAATTATAATGACATGGAAAGCAAATACCAGGGCATTATCATCTATTATTTTTCGGGAACAGGAAATGCCCGACGCACGGCAGAATGGATTGCTGAGGAGGCCGAACATCGCGGGGTTTTGACCACACTTGTTAATATCGAACATTTTGAAATAGCTGATATGCCCCCGGCTGATGAAAAAACCCTTATTGGCTTTTGCTCGCCTACGCACGGTTTTAACCTGCCCCCGGTGATGCTCAGGTTTTTGTGGAAGTTCCCCAAACAAAAAGGTACAGATGTTTTTATTATTAACACCCGGGCAGGTATGAAAATGTCGAAGCTGTTTCTGCCCGGGCTTGGGGGAGTTGCCCAATATTACGCCGCTTTGGTTTTATGGTTGAAAGGTTATAAGATTAAGGGGATGCAACCCATGGATTTACCTTCCAACTGGATTTCGATTCACCCGGGCTTGAAACAAAAAGTGGTTGATTCGATTTTTAAAAGATGTGAACGCAAAACCCGGAAATTTGCCAATAAAATGTTGGATGGCAAAAGGGTTTACAAAGCACTTTGGTCGCTGCCTTTCGATTTGGCTGTTGCACCCATAGCCTTGTTGTACTTCATTATTGGCAGGTTTGCCATTGCCAAAACTTTTGTTGCCACCGGCAAATGCACTAAGTGCGGATTGTGTGTAAAACAATGCCCGGTTAACGCAATAAAAATGATCAGGAACCGGCCCTACTGGACTTTTAGTTGCGAAAGCTGTATGCGCTGCATGAACAATTGCCCGGCGCGTGCCATCGAAACATCCCATTCGTTCACCATTGCACTTTGGTGGATAATTTTATCGTTTATTGCGCCCTGGTCGCTCTCCAAAATTTACAACTTCAATTTTATAAACTTAAACCGTCAAGGCTTTTTAGTCGGGCTTTTGGAGGAAGCGCTCACCTGGTTTATCGGGCTAATTGTAGTTTGGCTTGGCTACGAAATGATCCACTACCTGATGCAGTTTAAAGTTTTTGATAAGCTGGTGGCCTACACCTCTTTCACAAAATATAAATTTTGGCGGCGGTATAAAGCACCTGGGGGTTTTAATAGCAAGAAAGTTGGAGTTTGATGATTAGGCACTATGAATTAATCTGCGATAATCCGCGAAATCTGCGGGAAACATTTCAAATGATATCCATTATTTGGATGCGTATTGTTTGGCGTATGTTGTTTCTGCTTCAAAATCAAAAGTCAGCATTTTCCTTTTGTCTCCAATTTTTTTCTTTTTAAGGTTTTCAATATCTACAACAGCGCCAAATTCGATAAATATGTCATAAAAATTTTTGTAATCATGCCCCCAAAAAATCATGGCACACGACATTGGCGCACCCTTTCCAATATCCTTGCCGTTCTCAAGAAATTTTAACCGTGTATCATACAAAAAACAAATTGCTCTTGCCTGTCCAAATACACTTTGTTTCCAATGTCCTGTATTTGTTGCAACAGGAACTAAGGCTAAAATTTCCGAGTCATATTTATGATGTGTTAATGCACATTTTGCCAGCCAATTCTTTATTGTAGTCCCTCGTTCCCTATCAGAACCGTAAGGCGGATTCATATAAATTGTTGGATAGTTCCAATCTTCTTTCAACCCATCATATTTTGGCAACATATATTCAGTTTCGGCAAAAACGATAGAAAATTCATTAGAACAAGGGTCTAAAGCAATTGTGCCACCAAAGAATTTCTTTATAGCACTTACATATTTTTGTGGTGTCCCCCAACTTTGACTTTGTGAATTAACAGTTCGTCCTGCGCTCATAATATCTCCCTCCAATTTTTTGAACGCAATGCTGTGATTTCACTTTTTAAATCAGAAATTGTCTTATTTTCCGGAGTAATAATATTAAACCATGCTTCAATTTTATTTTGATTTTCTGCGAAATACCTTAATAAAGCTGTATCAGAGTCTAAATCCATTTTTACTTTTGTAAACACATTACGTTTTTTGTTTGCAGTGTAGCTATTCTTGAATGCATCTTGCACACAAATATATTCAGGGGAAGGATTAAAGACTAAATCATCGATGAATTGGGATAGACCAAAATCAGTCAGGAAAATCAACCAATCATAAGATTGAGAAAGTACTTTTAGTTCTTTATTTTGGTTTTCGGCAGTAAACCAGTTCCCGTGATTACTTACAACTCCAACAGTTAAAATAAACTTTTTTAATAGTTCAGAATCGGAAGAATAAATTACTTCTTCCATCAATTCATTATATGGTTTTATGTATGGTTGATTATTTGAACGGTAAATTATACCATATTTTTCTCCATTATCAGTTCTTATCTTTTGTAAAGACGATGCAGTTCTTGCAACATACGCTCCTTGTTTTGCTTTTTCGATTGTTTGAGGCCCTTTCGACATCCCTTCTTCAACACCAACCCTTTTACATTCAAACATTGCATACGGCTTTTGTAGTTGTTCAAAAATGTATAATTTATGATTTCGTTGCCCAAATGATTTGAAGCTGGCAAATAAGAAAGTATCATCTGATTCTGCAATAGAACAGGCATTTCTTAGAACATTATGCTTATCAAGTAGGTTGTTCGTTTTTTTCTCAAATCTTGAAGTTTCTATTTGATTTTCTAAAGCCTTCAAAATCTTTGTAGAGGTTATTGAATTACCGTCATTTGGAATAGTTATTTCAAACTCATTAATAATTGGGTGAAGCGAATACTCCACATTATGAGATATTTCATCATTACCATATTCAACCAATTTTCTTTCGATAGAAGTTGAATTGTTGAAGCCCCAGGTTTTTAATAAATAGTATGTTATTATCTCTATCATTGTACCAAGTGCCCTGCCCGCAGCCTTTTTTTTGTCTTGCGTGTAGTGAAACACTTGTTCTCCAAGTGCATTCTGTAATTTATCAACCGATTCGTATGCCATTGCTATTTTTTATGATCTGCAAAAATAAAGAAAATTTGTCCTGCTATCAGTTTTTGAATTGGTGAGATTTATGGGATTTTTAGCCAAAAACATTTTTTAACCTTTCATAGACCCTCTAATCTGCAAGGCTTTCGTAGCTTTGCCACAAACTATTTTGTGTGCTGAAACGAGTTTTGCACAATTGTTGGAAATGATTATTGAAATTAAAATGAAATACGATGCGAATAATAAAAGGATTGTTAACCCTGCTGCTCATTACGGCGGCAATGGTTTTGTTTGTGGCCAATAACCCGCCCATGGAAAAAAATTTTGACAAATTATGGAAAACGGTTGACTCGCTCGAAAATCTCCGGCAACCCGCCGCTGCAATGGATGTAGTTGATGAAATTTATAGCCTGGCCAAAAAGGATGAAAATATTTCCCAAATCATCAAAACACAACTTTACCGGATAAAACTATCCTCCGAATTTGAAGAGGATTATTTGGTGAAGGCAATCGACAGGGTTCAGGCTGAAATTGTAGATGCCGGTGGGCCTGAACAACAAATCCTACAATCCATCCTTGGTGAGCTATACATGAAGTTCTACCAGAACAACCGTTACAAAATCCTCAACAGATCGACAACAATGAACTTTGATGACGATGATATCCAAACCTGGGATGCCGCCAAAATTATGGATGAGGCCAAAAAACAATATCTGTTTTCGATCGAGAATTCAAAAGAGTTGCAGAAATACAACATCAAAGCATTTGAAGCCATCATAGAAAAAGAAAAAAAATCGGAAGCTTATCGCCCTACCCTTTTTGATTTCCTGGCATGGCGTGCCATCGAATTTTATATGAATGATGAAAGCGAAATTAAAGTGGCTTCCCGGCAGTTCAGCCCCGACAGCAAAAAATATTTTGATAGTGCCGATAAATTTGTGAAAATTGATTTTCCCAAAGAATTCGGGCAATCTAACACCGTGGTTTCTTTGCAGGTATTTCAGGATTTGTTGAAATTCCATCTTAACGATAAAAACCCGAAGGCATTGATTGATGTGGATTTAAAACGTCTTGAATTTTTATACCAGAAAGCCGACATCGCCGATAAGGATGAAATCTATCTCGCGGCATTAGCAAAATTAAAAGTAGATTATAAATTCTCTGAGGCTTCAACGGCTGTCGATTTCCAGATGGCGCAATTCCACCATCAAAACGCAAACAAATACAAGCCGCTCGAATCGGAAGATTTTCGCTGGGAAAGCCAAAAAGCAAAAGCCATCTGCGAAGAAGCCATCAAAACTTTTCCAGATTCCGATGGTGCCCATAATTGCGAAATCATCCTGCAAGGAATTCTATCAAAAACCATCACCATCCGAACCGAAAATGCCAATATTCCCGGTAATCCGTCCCTCGGCATTCTTCATTGGCGCAATATCGACCAACTATTTTTAAGCTTGGTAAAAATGGATTATGAGGATTTTAGGGAACTCAAACAAGGTACAAGTCAAAAGGATATTGCACAGGCTTTGGCAAAGAAAAAGTTTATCAACACCTGGGATATCCGGCTTCCCGATGAAAAAGATTACCAGGTTCATGCTACCGAGTTTCAAATTCCTGCATTAACCCCCGGGTTTTATATTTTACTGGCTTCCGATGATGAAGATTTCAGCTCGGGCAAAAACAAGCTGGCATGGGCCGATTTTTGGTCAACAAATTTGAGCTACATCAGCCAGCGAATTAATGCCGGAGGCTACGACCTTTTTGTGCTTGATCGCCAAACGGGCGAACCTTTAAAAGGAGTAACCGTAAATGTTTACAAACGCGATTACGATTACCGCAGGCGCACTTTCGAAACCCGTTTTGTGTCAGGGAAACAAAGCGATGATAAGGGCTTTGTTAGGATAGATGACTCGGGCGAAGTTAGGGGAGGCGTTAGCATCGAATTGCTGAAAGGTGGGGATAAGTATGTTCCTGATGAAAATTTCTATTTATCAAAAGCACGCGAAAGGCAGGAACGAACACAGGATAAATCGTTCTTCTTTACCGATCGGGCAATTTACCGCCCCGGCCAGCTGGTCTATTTCAAAGCTATCGTACTCGAAAAAACAGGAGAAAAATATGAGATCAAGCCCGACTTCACCACCAGGGTTGAATTTTATGATGCGAACGGTCAAAAGGTTTCTTCGGTTGAATTGTCAACCAACGATTGTGGTTCGCTTAACGGATCGTTTACCATCCCAACTGGCTTGCTAAACGGCGAAATGCGGATTAAAAATGAAAGTGGCAGCACCAACATTCGTGTTGAAGAATACAAGCGTCCGAAATTTGAAGTAAACTTTGAACCTCTTAGCGGAAGCTATAAACTGGGCGAAACAATTACCCTTACGGGAAATGCCAAGGCTTATGCCGGCAACAATGTGGATGGTGCTAAGGTGAAATACCGCGTGGTGCGCGATAGCTTTTTCCCGAGGCCATATTATTACCTCAGCTCATATTGGCCGCAATCAAAACCCATCGAAATTGCCACGGGCGAAATTATAACTGATGCCGATGGCAATTTTGAAATCAGCTTTCAGGCCATCCCCGATAAATCCATCAACCAACATTTCAAGCCTTCGTTTAGCTACACCATAAGTGCAGATGTTACCGATATAAATGGAGAAACCCAATCGGGAACGGAAACGGTGAATGTGGGAACTGAAGCGCTTGTGCTTGGGATTTCAATCCCTGAAAATGTGAATATTCAAAAACCTGGCAATTATGAAATTTCTGCAACTAACCTTAACGGTGAAAAGCAGGAAACAACCGTAAAAATTAATATTTTTAAATTAGAGCAAGCACGTGGATTGCTTAAAAACAGGCTTTGGCAGCAGCCGGATAAGCATATCATTCCTGAGGATGATTTTGTAAAAACATTTCCAAACAATATTTATAGCGATGAATCAGATCCTTTAAATTGGACAAAAGGGGTTCAGGTTTTCGAAATGGAAATCGCCACCTCGGTGGATTCAATTTTGCCCTCGGCGATATTCAATAAGTGGGATCAGGGCAAATATATGCTTGAGCTGACCGCCGTGGATGTTTTTGGAACTGACGTGAAAACAGAGAAAATCTTC
>Ga0208900_1000997_pt1 | contig 16238 bp, 15 predicted proteins | sample AntAceMetag02UKK_FD_184763 | JGI IMG/M metagenome (GOLD analysis project Ga0208900, IMG submission 184763) | Saline lake microbial communities from Ace Lake, Antarctica - Antarctic Ace Lake Metagenome 02UKK (SPAdes) (version 2) | ecosystem: Environmental > Aquatic > Non-marine Saline and... | reverse complement strand
TTTTCATTCCGTTGGGCAATATCGGTAGCTTTTCAATTTTTTCCTGAACCATATTTTTTCTGATATTACGTTCCATGAGGCTGACGATCATCAGAGCAATAAAATAAAGAAAAGTCATGGCTTCAATACGTTTTGGCTTTTTAAGAAAAACAGGGGCGACTTTAAGGATGGACTTGGCCGTGTACATCCTTTTTTCCAAATAGGGTTGGTTTTTGTAAGCCTTTAGAACTTCTGAGGCATTGATATTGGAATTTGTGATCAGTGGGAAAATGCCGTCTCGAACAGCCAGATCCATTATGGCTTTATGGTTTGCTGCCCACTTCAGTCTATAGGAAATTTTTTCTACTTCCCGGTACTGTGTGTTGGGTCCTGGTTTTCCAGGGCCTATTTGGCAACTAATTGTCTGTTTGTCCTCAATAATTTCAATTTTGAATAAATCTGATGCACCCTTCGTTATCTTTTTGATCGTTTTTTCAATTTGTTCTTTTGTCTTAAGTTTGTATTGGTTGAGCCGGGGTAAAAGCTCAATCAGTTGTGCCTCTACTTTGGCAATTCTATCGTCCCTGCGCTTTTTATCCTGAATTTCCTTGGCGCTGCTATGAACCCAAATTATACGATATCCATTCTTGGAACGCTTTCCTTCGTAGGTTTGGTAAGTGATGAATGTTGATTTTTTTCGGCTGTTTTCCACTTTGTAGGCATATTCCCATTCAATGGGAACTGTTTTTAAAATTTCATAAAAACCTTTGGCATCTGTGCGGTTTTTAGGGAGAATAGTAATAAATATTCCGCCATGCTCATGGATATGATTCAAGTTTTTTTCTGAACATAGCTTGCAGTCGGCAATATATATAAAATCCTCTTTTTCCAGGAAATCTCGAAGGGCATTCCAATTGGGAATATGAGTTGTATCATCGGTGCGATTACCATCGAACAATTCAAACGATAGGGGAACATTCCCATCAGCCGTGATATTCAAGCCGAAAACAATCTGTTTACAGTCTGGTCGATGGTCTTTGTTGAAACCATGCTTGAGTTTAACAGCTTCAGGGTCTTCGTCTTTATAAGCACCCGCAACAGTAATGGATGTACTATCATTATGGATCTGATCTGTTTCGAGTTGGTATACCTTGATGACATTTGCAGACAATTCAGTCATGACGGAGTTTCGGTCTGCATCAAACAGTCTGTCAAGGTTCTTGGCAAGCTGATCATCATTGTAATCTGAAGCATTCAGACCGGATTCACTTAGGGACTTCATAAGAATAAAACTACCCACTTTCAAACCTGATGCCCAGTATTTGCGGCATGTCTTAAGTGAAAACGGGTAGATTATTTGTTATGAACTCCCTTAAACCATCCATGTAATCCGCCGCCCATTGTTCAATTTTATACAAAGGGTGTGGTGCACAAATGATATTGCACACCATGGTAGACAGAATTTGAGCAGGTTCAACTGGGCAACGCTTTGGTTTTAAAACATATTTGGCAAAAATATCATAGATACCCAACTGGTCAATGTAATACTTGGCCATAGGATAGACATCAACTTTTTTGGTAATCACATCTATCTGTTCCATAATTAAGCTCCAGGCAAAAAGTTTTGAGAGTATTATGGATTGAAAAATTCATAATGTCCAGACAAATCGACATCTATTCGTTTTCTTTTGTTTGCAGTGGCATTATAACTAATTCAAAAAACCCCTTTTCAAAGGTGCGGAATGTGAGTTATTATTATCTCCAGATCTAAATTTAAAAAAAATAAAAAGGTGATGATATGGTCATAATAGAAGAAAATCATCAGGATGAACAGCAAAAAATATTTGATGCAAATACAAAAATATTGGGTAATTTTACCCGCTGTTTGACCATGCTGGAAAAAACACTCGACCGTATGGCAAGGCAGCGTTGGTACAACAAGAATCAATACCCTGAAATTTATTTTGAAATTTTGGCTGCCATATCTTCAGTTCAAATATGGATTAAAGAGCATAGACTCTTCAGCGAACTTCAATTTTTTCAGGATTCCTTGGTTATTTTTATCACGGGTATTGCAGATCAAATATCTATACTGATTGAAACGAGTCGTCCTTCACCTGGTAAAAAAAGGTTAAAAAAACACTTCGGCAGAGGCAACAAGGAAAGATTCACCGTTCCATAAAAGAAATGATTGATCATTTGTCTAATTATTCAGGAAAGTTAGATAATATTGACACTCCGATAGCTGAATCAATAAAAAAGGCGATTGTTGAATCATTTGAAAAAAATTATCTCAAACCTCATGATTTTCATCACCGTGAATTTGTTTCTCAAAGAGGAGAGAAAACCTGGATTTTCCCCTGGAAAACTCCAAAAAACTATCATGAACTGGTGGAGGATGGAAATAGATTCAATCATGAAATTGTTGAGAGTCTAAAAAATTACAAACATGGCACCGGGCACAAACCTGAATGCAAATGCCCGGGTGACTATAAATTGAAAGGTTTCCGCAGATGCCCCCGTAAGACAGTCATGCCTGGAGGGCATAAAGAAGAATTTCGAATCCGGATGGTTGAATGTTCTGAGTGCGGGCAAACATTTTCATTGTTGCCGAGCTTTATTCCAAGAGAAAAACATTTTTCCATTGATATTATTGGCAGTGTTCTTCGGAGTATTGTTCTTTTTGGGCAGAGCCTCAATGGTGCTTTTGAAAGTTTTGAAATGTGCGGACGGAGGTTGAAAAGCCGACAAACCTTGTTGAACTGGCTCCGATGGGCAGGAACATTTCATCCGGCCACGCTTCTGGAAAGGTGTGGAGCTCAGTGCCAGGGCTATTTTCAGGAAGACGAGGGATTTGAAAAAGAACCCGGCCTTCGTACTTATACGGTGGTTATGGCAGATCCAAAAACCCAGTTGATCTGGCACATGGATTATGTCGATCATGTTGATGAAAAAAATCTTTGCACCTCGTTTGAGGATTTTTTACAGCGGATCAATTTTAATGTAAAGGGGATCACAAAAGACAAATGGAAGCCTTCCACCAACGCCCTGAAATCTGTCTTTTATAAGGTATGGATTGGTTTTTGCCACCTTCATTATTTGAAAAAACTGAATAAAGCGCTCGCTTCCTATCAAACAGAGACAAAATGCCCCTGGAAACAGGTCAATGAGTTATACCGGAAAATTAAAAAAATTCTGGAGACTGCTACACATGCAGGGGGTCTAAAGGCACAGCTAAAATTCTTAGATGATAAAGCTTTTCAGCATCCTTTGGTAAAAAAACGTATTGATGATCTTCGTGAAAATGCTGTTCACAACAGTTTTAATTTTAATCAAACTTGATTTTTAAAAGGACCAATATCTTGTTAAATAGCAGATGTTTGTAACCTTATATTAAGATCTATCTGGGTAAAAAAAAAATTGACTTTTCTGTTTGTTCTTGGTATAAAAAATATTATTTAGGTATTGCAATTTTAAAGGCAATCTTTTCAATGCGTCGTAACGAGAATAAGCAAGGAGGTACTTCGATGGGTGAAGTTACAAAAACAAAAACAAAAAATGCTAAGGAATTTAATCCGCAAATAGAAGTTTATAGCGCTTTTGAAATTCCATTTTCGAATCCCCAAAAGAAACTTGTAGATTTTAAACAGATGGATGCATGTTGTGCATGTACGGCATGTTCAGCATGTACAGCATGTGGATAAAATGATATTTTTTGTTTAAGAATTTTTCAAGCCGATGTGCACAGCGCATTGGCTTAATTTTGTTTTTGAATAGGGAGTTAGGTATATAAATATCTTCTTTGGGTCTCATAACATTAAGGCACAACATTATAAATAAACCTCCCTTTAATCCATGACATCAATCTTGCTATGCAGGATCAAAGAAATTGTAAAATGGGTGATTGGCATACTTTGTCATCCGGTGCTTTGGACGATTTTATTTTGGTTTTGTGCCTAATGAATATTCTGGTCTTTGAGATAAAATTGCTTTTTATCTATTCAGTTATAAAATTTTAGCTTTATTTTATTTTGGTTGGAGGATTATTCTTGTTAGAAAAATTAAATAGATGCAAAGCTCCTTTCTACGTACAGTTCGAATTAACAACACGGTGCAATAACAAATGTTTTTTTTGTTACAACAATATTGGTAGCACATATGGGGACGAACTATCGACTGCTGAAATAAAGCGCATTTTGCATGAGATGTCTGAGGTGGGAGTTTTTAGAATTAATTTTAATGGTGGTGAACCATTAATGAGAGATGATTTTTTTGAGATTTGTCAATATGCTCATGACCTTGGCTTTGAATTGCATATGAATACAAATGCCACATTAATTGATAAAGTTACGGCAAAAAGAATATCACAATACATGAAGAGCGTCTGTGTGTCCATTCTATCAGATATACCTCAAGAACATGATTCTATGTCTGGCCGAAAAGGAACTTTTAAAGAGGTTATCATAGGTATGGATAACTTAAAATCTGAGAATGTGGGTATTGAAGTCAATGTATGTACAATGATGAAAAATTATAAAAAACTTTTGCCTATTGCAGAAATGGCTGTCCAGCATGGGTGTTACACTATTTGTTCTACTCGATATATACTTACCGATCCCTCTCAATCAGATTTACTAATGACACCTGAAGCCACGATAGAATTGCTGAATATTTTAAATTTAATTGAATCAAAAGTGGGCTACCCACTTAAGGCGGGACAGCCTTTAAAATAAAGCGTCTTAGCAGCCTGAATTTTAGGGGCTGAAAGCTAATTATCCACATAAAAAGCCTTGAGAATATCCCGCCTTAAGTAGGTAGCCCAAAAGTGGATGGTATCGAAGAAGTGAGTCTTCCAGGTCCCATTCCTTTTTGTGAGTTACCTAAGGAAGAATATTCGAAACTTGCAAAATTAAATGTTCCTTGCCAGTATGGTTATGGACTTTGTAGAATTAGTTCAAATGGCCTTGTTACTGCATGCACAATATCACCAGAAGTTATTTCAGATTTAAAAAACATATCCTTTCAAGATGCCTGGCAAGCAAAAGGTTGGGAAAAATTTTCGAGATTAGACCACATCCCTTTAGCATGTCGGTCCTGCGATGAATTTTCAAGATGTAAAGCCGGATGTATTGTATATGATGAATGCTTGAAAGATTGTGACATACCATTGCACACTAAAAAATGGAGTGAATCCTGTTGAGAAGCTCTTCGTTTTATAATCATCAATTAAACATGACACCCATTCGAATTGAATTGGAATTGACAGAAGCCTGCAATTTAAATTGTAAGTTTTGTTACAATACTCAATCACCATCATATTTAAATATAAAAAAAGCAAAATCAATAATTCGTTCTTTAAGTGATCAAGGGGTTCTCGAAATAGTTCTTACTGGTGGAGAACCCATGATACACCCAGACTTTGATATAATTTCAAAATATGCTGCAAAACATTTTCACTCGACAATGCTACAAACAAATGGAACACAAATAAACTCAAAGTCGTTAAGAGAACTTGAAGTTGCAGGATTCAATGGAATAAATATATCAATACACGGAGACTCTGACACTCATGAAAATTTAACAGGTAAAAAGGGAAGTTACCAAAAAGCAATAAATGCTATAAATTTAGTGCTTTCATCAAAGTTGACATTATGGGTGAATACCGTTTTAACCTCCGTTAATTTAGATTGTTTGAATTTCCATATCAATTCTCTATATGAAATAGGAGTGAGACATTTTACCTTTACACGATTCAATCCGACTGGTATAGGGAAGAGTTTTGATATAAAATTATCTCCTTCCGACTTAGTTAAAGCGATAAGCATAATTGATCGATTCCATAAAGATCATCCCGATTCATCTGTACTAGCTGCCAATGCTATTCCCCGCTGTCTGTTACCAGACAATTTAAAAGGATACTCAGAAGGATGTTCATATGGGCTATCTCGTTTCTACGTAAATACCAATGGCGAACTTATGTTTTGTGGAATGTCTAGAATATGTTTGGGGGATATTACTGTTCAATCTGTTCTGGAGGCTAAAAAACATTCTGAGATCTTTAAACAACATTGTTTGGGCCAGACAATACCAGATGATTGTTTGATTTGTGAAGAATTTACAAAATGTCGTGGTGGTTGCCGTGCTGCAGCGTATGCAAGCTCAGGCTCAATATCAGGCAAAGATCCTTACATGAAAGGAAATTTAATTTATGAATAAAACTGATTTTGTAGTTATTAACCCAAAAGTTAAAGCAAGAAAAGAAGATTTTGGAAAATTACTTGTTTTATCAGGACTTCCACTGTTGTCAATAAATTCAGATGCAGAGTTTATATGGGAACTGTGCAATGAAAAGATTTCCATTTCTGATATGGTTTTGAAATGTACTGAACATTTTAACTCAAGTAATGAAATTGTTGAAGAAAAAGTACTCGATTTTATTAAAAAGCTAACGTATCTCAAACTAATATCAGTTGAAACTGATAAAATTGACTATGAGAAAAAATGATTCGATTCTATTTGTAGTCCCTCCACATTGTGAACCAAGTATGCCTCTTTTGGCTGCTGCCCAACTATCTGCTTATGCAGCCAAAATAAATTTACCGTTTTATTTTATTGATCTGAACATTAGTCTCAGAAATTCTCTATTAAAAAAAAATGGGAAAAAATTTTTCAATAATTGTGACAAGATTAATTCATTTAGTAAATATTGGAATACTGTTAAAGAAGTAAATGGCTGTTGGAATAATATAAAAAAATCAGCTAATTACAAGATAACATGGGATGGTGTTGATAGATCCGAAAAGTGGTATAAAAAAGAAACGTTGTCTCAATTCGTGTCTTCAAATAGGGATATATCTGAGTGTGAAAAAATATACTTATCTCATCTTTGGGAAAAGATAGATGTTGTCAATCCTAATGTCGTAGCAATTAGTATTTCATTTGACTCACAATTTCTTGAATCTATAACGATAGGTAGAATCCTGAAAAAAAAATATCCAACACTAAAAGTTATTTTTGGTGGTGGATTAATACGTTCTTATGCTAAGAATCAAAATCATGTTTCTAAATTGTTTTCAGGAATCGTAGATATTATATTTTCTGGTGAGGGGGAGTATCTACTATCAGCTTTAAAAGAGTATGGAATAAAAAGAATTCTCCAAAAAAGAAAATATAATTCAGATTCAGCAAATTTTCCGTTATTTTTATCTGCAAAAAAATTAAGATTGGATCTTAAGGTAAACTATTCCCAGTTGATTGATTATAATATTTTTGACCAATTTGATTATTCCTCCCCAAATACAATATTCCCGTATAGGATCAATTCAGCATGCTATTGGGGTAATTGTAGTTTTTGTGCAGATCACCAATACAATAATATAAACCAAAATCGCAATTCTCTTTCTGAGAAATTTGCGTTCCTTAGTGATCTAAAAAAAGAAAAAAATATATTTGGTATTATGTTCCAGGATAGTGCCATATCCCCAAGGGTTCTTTCCGATATTTCGGATTATTTTTTAAAATATAACGTGCAATATTTTTGGGGAACAAATGTTAGATTTGAAAAAGCATTTATTGATCGAAATCTTATGGAAAAAATGTATCATGCCGGATGCAGATTTCTGAGATTTGGTTTAGAATCCGGTTCACAGCGAATTATAGATGACATGAACAAAGGATTTCAAATTGAAACAGCTCGGGAAGTTATGAACAACTGTCGTTCAATTGGAATTTTAACGCATATCTATTTAATTTGTGGGTATCCTGGTGAAAATATTGAGGATCTAAAAAAAACTGAAGATTTTATCCTGAATGAGGAAACTCACCCAGATACTTTTAATATCTCCCAATTCATTGCTTATAAAGAATCAATTAAGGGGGAAAAACATTTTAAAAAAATTGAAAAATCATTTTGGGATGTTCCTTTTGTACCTTCAATCTCTGATCATCTTGATCATTATATTAATCAATTATATAAAAAACACTCTTTTCGATATCAACCCTCACGCGTTTTAATCTCACCAGCTCACACGTTAGCCTTTTACAGCGATTCCTCTAGGTGGTCAGTAACATAGGATAATGTAGTAATGAATAATATTAATTCATGGAATCAATTTTCGCAATTTTACTTGAAAGAGGCAAAAATTTCTAATTCTACAGTACATTATGGATTGTGTATTGCAGGAGAGGATCAATTAAAAATTTTACCAAATTTGAAATATGTTAGGCTATTAGATGTTGGATGTGGTGGTGGTGAAAATTGCATCGCTTTAGAAAAAAAAGGTGCTTTAGTTACTGGAATTGAACCATGTTATGAGTTTTATACAAAAGCATATAATAATAACATAAAAAATCCAAATATCAGAATATTTAATAAAAGTTGGAATGATAACCTTTTAAAATTAAATGAGTTGTTTCAATGTGTATTATTCATAGGATCGAGTGAATATATTGAGCTTAATTTTGAATTTTTTAATATTTTAAATGCAATTACAACGCCAGATTGTTTTTTGCTTATATCCAGAATGCATCCGATGTGGACGAGTTTGTTTGACCACGAAACTGGGCCGATTAAATTTAAAAATTATTTTTCATCCCGAGAAGATAATGTTACATATGGTGATGCAAAAATAAATTTTAGTAGGAACCATTATAGTCTTGAAGAATTAGTAAAACGTTTTAGTCAAAATAATTGGCGGTTGATTACTATCAAAGAACCCAAATTTGAAAAAAAAGAAGATGCACCATACTATTTTGAAGGATGTTACGAAGACACGATATTTAAAAAACGATTATCATTATTCCCAATGACTTTAATAATCACATTCAAGCGACATGGTGAAATATAAAGTGGATACACACATTACTGTCAAAAATGGTACCTATAATAATTTGAAGAACGTTTCAGCTATTATTCCTCTTCAAAAACTTATATCATTAGTTGGAAAAAGTGGTAGCGGAAAGAGTAGTTTTGGTTTTGATATTTTATACAAAACTTGTGCGGGTCTTAACGTTCAAGATCAATCTGAGGAAAATATAGTTATAAATCCAATTCCAGCAATAGCATTAAAGCAAAGATTGAGCATACCAAATCGAAGAATATCTGTGTCTAAATATTTAGGGATTTCTGATTATTTACATAAAGATCTATCAGAGGATTTCTGTTCAAAGTGCAATGGTCAAGGTATTGTCCTTACGTTAAAAGAAAATCATTGTATAATTTCTCCTGAAAAAAAATTAAAAGCTTCTCTACATCCTAATATAAAGGCAATTATTACAAAATGGGAGAAGAAAACAAAAGTTTTTAAATCAAATATAATTTTTAATGATATGAATGCACGTGAAAAGGATGAATTTCTCTACTCTGGAGATACCGAAAAAAAATGGCCGGGTTTAGAGATAATTCTGTTAGAGTCTATCGATGATCAAGAAGATGTTTTGCTTTCAATGTTTTTCGATTATTCCCCATGCAAAACGTGTTCCGGAGTTGGGATCAAAAATTCATCAAAATATAACGATCGTTTTGTAAAAAAATTTTTAGAGAACTCTTTATTCTCTAAATTGGTAGATCCCGTTTTTTCTATTATAAAACAGATATATAAAAAACCATTACAGCGGTTAAGTTTAGGGCAATATCAATTTTTAAGAATTATTGCAATGCTTATGAAAGTTGATTGCGGGATGCTCGTAATTTTAGATGAACCGACTTCAGGAATGAGTAATCACGATACTAAAAAACTATTAAATATTTTTCATACCCTCATATCATATAATTGTACAGTCATTACAATTGAGCATTTACCATTTGTTATTAGACAATCAGATTACATTATTGAATTTGGCCCTGAAGGTGGATCCCTAGGAGGTTTTATAACATTTCAGGGCTCAATTAATAGATATATTTCTCATGATTCTCCTTTAAAAAAATCAATATTTGCCAATTATCAAAGTAATCCAAACAAAATTTTAAATAAAAATATAAATCCTCGAAGTTTTTTAGGTGTATCCTTAAAAGTTGGGGATTATAATGGAGACTTAAAAATCAGATTTCCTGAAAAAAAATGGACTTGCATTTGTGGTAATATTGCTTCAGGAAAATCACTGACAGTCGATGCCATTAATCGTGCTTTTGCTAAAGGACCTGGCGCGTGGATAATTCGAATCGGCGTTGAAAATGTTGAGGGAAGAAATAAAATACGACGTCCTCAGTACATTGATCAAAAGCCTATTGGTAAAAATTCTACTAGTGTCCCAGTCACTTATATGGGAATCATGATCGCAATACGTGAAGTATATGCTAACTTTACTAATAACAAATATACTGTCGAAGAGTTTAGTTTCAATAATTCATCTGGGCAATGTCCTTATTGCAAAGGGAAGGGGTATCAGCAAAATAAAAACAAAAGATATTTCAAGAAATGCTCCGCATGTAATGGCCTCAGATATAATAGTGCGGTCAGTAATATTAAGTATGAAAATCTATCAATAGGTCAGGTTTTACAATTAACAGTTACTGAGGCTATCTCCTTTTTTCATAACTTTCCCTATATTGTTAGAAAGTTAACATTCCTTGAAAATACAGGGTTAGGTTATATTACTTTGGGGCAATCTTCTAATTTTCTTAGTGGTGGAGAATCGCAAAGGGTAAAAATTGCAAAACATTTATCAAAGAAGCTAGGGGATAGAACTGTTTACCTATTAGATACACCATCACGCGGATTAAGTTTGCTTGATACTAAACATTTAACTCATATTTTGCATGAATTTTCTCCAAAAAACACTATTGTTACAGCAGATAATCATCCTCATTTTGTTTTAGAAGCTGATTGGATAATTTTCATTAAAAAAGGTAGAGTGACTTACCAAGGGACCGTCAATAATGTACCAAAAATATTATTATCCGAAATAATAGGGACGTAAAAATTTTAAGTGAACTCATAATATTGGCGTGTATCTGAGAAAAGGTACCTTAGCTAACCTAATATTCTCTTCAAAATATTCTATTTCTACTTTGTTAGTTAGGTGCCTAAATTCATCTAACAATTCTTGAAGTTTCACAGTAAAAACTCCCAAAAAGGCATTGGATTACAGTGAAATTCATGCGGTCATGGATAAGTTAACAAAATAGAAATACCTAATGTAAAAAAAATGCGAGCTGTGCGGGTAGGTCATCGCTGAGCCTATTTGAACCGGAACCTCAGTGCTATTTACAAGGTATAGATACAGCTTGAAGGCTCAAACAGCTCTAATTTATTACATTTGTATTGTTAATGCGCTGCAAATAATTGCTACCCGCACAGCTCGCAAAAATGTAGTTCAAGAGATGTTTTGATTTTTACAGCCATGAATTCAAGCATTGCTGAATTATTTGACTTATTAAAATATACGGAGTATTATGGTGTTGATGATGTTAATGTTATGTATTATTACCACCGACAAAAAAATTTAACAATGGAAGTCCTTTTTATGAATCAGATAGAATAAATTAGATAATAAGCGACTCATACAAGCTAATTCAAACCTGGTACGTTTCTTTATTGGCACCAGAAATAAAAAAGGCGAACAGAAATCAAGATTATACTAAAGCTTGATATTCCACAAGTATTGATGCAAATGGTGATGTCAGGTTTTGCTGTTTGGAAGATTCCCCAATTAATAGCTATAAATCAATTTGGCGGGGAAGTAGATCCAATGTAATACGAAAAAAATTAATACAAGAAACACATGAGGAAATTGTGATTGTTGCGTTCTAAGAAATTTGCCTGTTGTTATAGTGGATGTCAATTGAAAAGATACTAATTATAGACCGTAAGTTATTGTTTTATTAAAACATAAAGCCCGATATGTAGTATCAAGTCATTTGACGGGCACTATAGTTCAGATGCTCTGAAACTGCACTTAAAATATGATTGATTGGTTATTGTGGATAGGGAGTAAATTTGGAATATCCAGAAAGAATACATCTTGAACTAACAACACATTGTAATCTAAACTGTATATATTGTTCAAATAAATATTTAAAAAAGATCCATATGTATCCTGTAGTTGCCGATATTGCATTAAATGTTTTGATACCAAATTGCAAAGAAATTGAATTGCAAGGTACTGGAGAATCTTTACTTTACCCAGACTTTAAAAAGGTAATTTCATACGCTGATCGTTACAATTGCAATAAGGTTATTATAAGTAATGGAATGCGCCTTGACAAAAAAATTCTCAATTATCTCATTAATACCAATAGTCAAATTGTCATATCAATTGATGGTGCTAACGAACAAACATATCAAATTCATCGTCCAAAAGGAGATTTCAATCGTATAATTGCAAATCTTTCAAATTGGGAAAAAATTATATCTCAAAAAAAAAATAACAACGCATCTTTGATAATTCACATGACTTTAACAAAATACAATCTTTTACAAATTCCAGAAATGCTTAAAATGATAAAACGTATGAAGTTAGATGGTTTGTATGTTTCTACCGTTAAAATAGGAAAAAATCCTTTAAAGATTTGGGATGAGATATCTTTAAACAGTTTTCATGATGAAATAAATGATCAAATGCATATTTCCAAGGAACTTGCAAAAGAACTTGGTTTAATTTTTGGATCATCTTTTTTATCATTAAAGAAGAAGAATGTATCAAGCAATATCCGTGCTTTTTGTCCTGCTCCTTGGAAACATTTATATATTACTGCAACCGGTGATGTTTTTCCATGTTGTCAGTTTAAAGAATCTATGGGCAATATAAGTAACAACACGTTTGAAGAAGTATGGGAAGGTAAGAAATTCATAACGTTTCGAAATTCATTTTCCAAAGGTATTATTTCAAATGAATGTAAGGAATGCATACTTCCTTGGTGCCTGTAAGGGACTTTGAAACAATAAAACTACCCACTTTTAGGCCATAGAGCGAATATACTTGGGCAAATTTATTAATGTTGGGTAGATTATTTCCTACAACGCCCGAATTTTATAATATTTAATTTTAAGCTCTAATCCAAATGATATGGAATAATTTTAAAAAAATGAAAGATTATAAAGTTTGTCGAAATAATGCTCTAAACAAAGAGTTTTGTTATATTCATGCTGGAACTTTTATGATGGGGCAGAGTTCAAAAGAAAGAATTGAATTAATTACAACATTTGGGCAAGAGCGATACATGGAGCATTTCAATCGGGAATTGCCACAACACGAAGAAAATGTTGATCCATTTTGGATTGCTAAACACCCCATAACAATAAGTGATTTCAGCACATTTACAAAAAAAACAAATTGGATAACTGATGCCGAAAAAAATGGATGGAGTTGGCATCGAGTTGATGGTAAGTGGAAGCAAATTCAAGGATTATTTTGGTGCGCTCCTGGTTACCCTCAAGGAGATCAACACCCTGCTGTTCATCTTTCATGGTATGATGCAATTGGATTTGCAGAATGGATGACAAGTATTTCCGGAGATAAATTCGATCTTCCATCTGCAGCTGAATGGGAGTATGCTGCTCGTGGAGGTGACTGTGAAAACTTTTATTCAGGTAGTAATGATGTTTATCGAGTTGCTTGGATTGAAGACAATTGCGGAGGTAATCCTCAACCTGTCGGAATAAAGGCGAATAATGGCTTCGGCTTGCATGACATGAGTGGAAATGTTTGGGAATGGTGCAAAGATTTTTTTGACACGCACAATTACAAGAAATGCATTCTTAAAAATCGGTCAGATCTTTCTACAAACACACGTCGAGTAAGCAGAGGTGGAGCATGGCACAACACCAGACATTATGTTCGATGTGCAAATCATCATGGGACTGATCCAATCTATCACGGGAGCAACTTTGGATTGCGTTTGTCTATGTATAAATCATCACGATAAAAGACTGAAGGAGGGAAAATGCCAGTTCAATCAAGTTCATCAAATTGTGATTGTAAGCAGAAATGGATAGACAAGTTAACTGGTATGAAATTTAAATGGGTGCCAGGTGGTACATTTGAAATGGGGGATGTCTTTGAAAACAATGACTCGTCGGGACCTGTTCATACAGTGGAAATAGATGGATTCTGGATGGCTCAATACCAAGTGACCCAACAAGATTGGGAAACAATTATGGAGAAAAATCCTTCAACGTTTAAAGGCCTTCAGAATCGACCAGTTGAAAATATTTCTTGGTTTGAAGCAAAAAATTTCATCTTTCAACTTAATCGATTGTCTTGTCAAGGCTTTCGACTCCCAACCGAAGCAGAATGGGAGTATGCAGCACGTAGTGGTGGAAAATTTGAGAAATTTGCAGGTGGATATTCAAGAGATCTTGTTGCCTGGAATTGGGAAAATAGTTTTTGGGAAGACAAATTAACGGGATCGATAACAACTAGTCTCGGTACATTTGATGAAGTTGGATTGTATGATGGACATTCAACACATCCAGTTGGTGAGAAGTTGCCCAATGGTCTCGGTCTTTATGATATGTGTGGAAATGTTTGGGAATGGGTTGAAGATTGGTACGCACCTTTTACTGCGGAACCGAAAAAAAATCCAAAAGGTCCTGCTTCTGGCTCCCTATGTGCTAATCGTGGTGGTGGATGGTGTGACCGAGAACCAACGGGTGGAGTAACTACAACTATTCGATATGGACTTACTCCGGATTTCCATCGCTACAATCTTGGTTTTCGTGTAGCACGAACCAACATACCCCTTTCATCTGGAAAAGCATGAATATGATAAGAAATATCGAAAATTCTTCGGTGAATGTACCACAGGATTTCTTGACAATGAGACCGCGGATACCGATTTATGTAATCATGAGAGTAACCGATTGGTGCAACTTTAAGTGTGCTTATTGCGGCTTTGATGCTTTCAAGATACCCAATCCGTCAACTAAAGCTCTTGAAAAAGTAATCAATGAGTTCGCTGCTGCTGGCACATACAGAATCTGCTTTTCAGGTGGTGAACCCCTTTTGCGTGAGGATATAGGGCATTTGGTGTCTTTGGTTCATAAACTAGGTTTAGAGGCATCACTCAACTCAAACGGTTGGTTTGCAGCTGAGAGGGTGGAAGAGTTACAGGATCTTGACACATTATTGCTTAGTTTAGACGGCATGCAGGAAATCCATGATGCCCAACGGAAGACAGGATCATTTGAGCGTGTAATAGAAGCAATTGATTCATTTAGGAGGACAAACACCACTGTTTATGGACTTACAGTGCTGACAAAAAACAACTTATGTGAAATCGATCACCTGCTTCAATTAGCGGATAAAAAAGGTTTTAATCTGTACTTTCAACCAATCGAGTGTGATGACTACGAAAAGGACCCGTTAGCGCCTTCTCCTGAGGCTATTCGAGCGGTTTCCAATCGTCTTCAGTATCTCAAGAAGAAAGGTGCGCCTATCGCCAATTCACTTTCATACTTACAGATTTTGGAACAATGGCCTAAAGATTACTCAATGACACGTTGTTTGGCAGGTATAATTTCATGTATAGTAAACCCAGATGGTACAGTAGTCCCCTGTAATAACTGTTCTCTGACAAGTAGACCAGGAAATGCCTTTATGGAGGGTGTTCAGAAATCTTTCAATAAAATTCGTGGTATTGAATGTAAAAAATGTTGGTCAAATCGACAACACTCTCTATGTGGCTCGCATTAATAATAGTCGAATTATTTTATAAAATGTCTTTTGATAAACCCTGACAAAATATTGTTTGCAAATAAGCTAATTATAGTGTTTTTGGGGGTCAAGGAATGATTCCAAATTCTTCTGATTTATGGGGTTCTCAGAGCCTCATTAAGGGAAAAGATGAGCCTCAGCAGGGTAATTTTCTTGGGATATGCACCCCAAAAACTCCCAAATAGAGCAAAAGGCAAAGGATTTGAATGAATAATTCCAAATCCGTTATAATCAGTAATTCTTTAAGGGAGTTGGCCGTTTTCAAAATACCGCTTATATCCCAACAACCGTCCCAGGATTGGTGACATGAATACGTTTATAACTGGTATATCAAGATAGCCTGACTCCCTAAGTGGAGGAGAATCTCAAAGAATAAAAATTGCAAAACATTTATCCAAAAGATTGGGCGATCGTAGTGTTATCTATTGGAGACCCATCACGAGAGTTAAATATTCTTGATACAAAATACTTAACACAATTTTTCTCCAAAAAATACTGTCTTAAACAGGCTCCTTCTATCGTTTTACAAAAAATAGACATGGAAAGAATTGTTAATATTATTAAGTAGGTATCCCTCTAATCTTTACCTGTATTATTTTTCCGTT
>Ga0208900_1000996_pt1 | contig 16239 bp, 8 predicted proteins | sample AntAceMetag02UKK_FD_184763 | JGI IMG/M metagenome (GOLD analysis project Ga0208900, IMG submission 184763) | Saline lake microbial communities from Ace Lake, Antarctica - Antarctic Ace Lake Metagenome 02UKK (SPAdes) (version 2) | ecosystem: Environmental > Aquatic > Non-marine Saline and Alkaline... | reverse complement strand
GACATTCCGCCGGCTGCTTGTCTCTTATTAGGTGATTATGGTACTGATGCTTCCAACAGAATTATTTCGCCTTTGTGGGAAAATTACTGTGTATCGGATAATATCTATGGTGATGTGGATGGCAATGATCTGCCGGACATTATCATGGCAAGGATCACAGCCCGTGATGAAGCCAAATTAGAAATAATGGTCACCAAGTTTTTGCATTACGAAAGCAATCCGCCTGTAAACGCGGAGTATTATCAACACCCGGTAACATCACTTGGTTGGCAAACAGAAAGCTGGTTCCAATTGTGTTCGGAAATTATTGGGGGATTTTGGCGTGAAGTTCAGGGCAAGAATCCGGTCAGGATTAATGAGATTTTTAGCGGCACACCCGGCACGGTGTGGTCAACGGCTGAAAATACTGATGCATTGGTCCAATACTTCGGCCCGAATGGCTTGGGTTATATTCCCGAACAACCATCTGAATTAGGCGGATGGACAGGAGGAAACGCGGATATGATAAATACTGCTATCGACAGCGGGGCATTTATGGTCCAGCACCGCGACCATGGAAGTGAAGATGGGTGGGCACAACCGCTTTATACAAATACTGATATCAACGACCTGATAAGTACAAACCTAACTTTTGTTTGGTCAATCAATAGCCTCACCGGGAAGTTCAATAGTGGCAATCAAGTATTTGCCGAGAAGTTGCACCGTTACACCCATAAAGAAGAAAACGGCGGATGTTTTGGTATCAATGCAGCTTCCGAAATTACCTATGCCTTTGTAAGTGATGTTTACGTTTGGGGGGCTTATGATAATATGTGGCCCGACTTTATGCCCGATAATAATTCAACACCTGAACCAAGAGGGGTATTACCTGCGTTTGCCAGTGCAGCAGGTAAATATTTTTTAGAACAATCAGCCTGGCCAAATAACGCTGAAAGCAAAACAGCGACTTACCATCTTTTTCATCACCATGGAGATGCCTTTACAACGGTGTATTCAGAAGTACCCCAGAATTTGACGGTATCTCATAATTCCATCTTGTACATGGAAGAAACATCTTTTGAAGTTACTGCTGATGCGTATGCACTTATTGCATTAAGCGTGAACGGGGAGTTGATGGGCACGGGAACCGGAACAGGAGCACCCGTTTCAATTACCATTCCGGCGCAAGCCCCACCCGACCAGGTGCTGATTACAGTTACCTTACAAAACTATTTCAGGTACGAAGCATATGTTGATGTGCTTCCTGCTACCGGCCCTTATGTTGTATTTAATGATGTTGAAATCAATGATGCTTCGGGAAATGGCAATGGCATCATGGAAACCTCAGAATCAATCCTGGCTTCCATTACAGTTAAAAATGTTGGTGTCGAAAATGCCGAAAACATTGAAGTAAACTTAAACACAACAGATGCTTTTGTAACAATCACAGATGGAACTGAAAACTATGGAAGCATATCAGCCGGTGCTACAGCAGTTGTTACGGATGCCTTTTCGTGGGATGTAGCTGATAATATCCCGGATATGCACGTGGTTGTTTTCGAGCTCACAGTAACGGATGGAACATCAACCTGGGCTTCGGGGTTCAGCTTAACAGGCCATGCACCGGTACTTGAATCAGGCACTATACTGATTGATGATTACATCGGGAACTGGAACGGGCATCTTGATCCGGGAGAAACAGCATTCCTGATTATCCCCACATCTAACAAGGGTTCGTACCTTGCTTCAAATACAATTGGGACTTTGAGTTGCTCCAATGAATATGTAACGCTTAACAATACCACCTTTAACTTTTATGACATTGGTGCCGGATCGACAGAAGAAGGCATGTTTGATGTAAGCGTATCTGATGAAACACCGGCCGGCGAATATGTTGAACTTGTTTACGAAGTAACTTCCGGGGGATATAGTTTCCAGAAAACTTACGCCATCATTATCAGCCCACTGGTAGAAGACTGGGAAACGGGGGATATGAGCCAGTTTGACTGGGAAACAGGAGGTGATGCCAACTGGGAAGTATCAAGTAGCTATGCTTATGAAGGAAGTTATTGCATCCGATCAGGGGCGGTTGATCACGAACAAAGTACTTATTTAAGCCTACCATTTGAGGCTTTCGCCGAAGATAGCTTGTCATTCTATTGCAGGGTATCATCAGAAATTGGCTATGATTTTCTGAAGTTTTATATCGATGATGTCGAAATGTCAGCATGGTCGGGTGAGGTGGCATGGGAGCGTTCATCATACTTGCTTACAGAAGGTGCACACACTTTAAAGTGGACATATTCCAAAGATGAAACCTTTACAAGTGGCGAAGACTGTGCATGGCTTGATTTTATTGTATTTCCTATTTTTGATTTCGCAGCCTCTTTCAGTGCAGATGAAACAGAAATCTGCGAAGGCGACCCCATTAGTTTTACCGATGAATCATATGGTGAACCAATCAGTTGGGATTGGATTTTTGAAGGTGGCATACCACCGACATCAACTTTACAAAACCCGGTGGTTGAATATTTCAACTCGGGGACTTATGATGTTAGTCTGACCGTATCTGATGGGACTGACATTGCAACATTAACCAAGGAAAACTACATTACCGTTTCAACAATACCCGGAATCCCGCAAACTCCAACGGGTTCGACAGAAGTTTGTGCCAGTGAGACATCTTCAACTTACAACACAACTGGACTTGGCGGAATTTCAGTTTATACATGGGTGCTTGACCCACCTGAAGCCGGAGTTACTGATGGAACGGGTTTAGAAGCGACTGTGAATTGGGAGACTGACTTTATGGGAGCAGCAAGCCTGAAAGTTGCAGGAGTAAATACTTGTGGAACTGGTGATTTTTCCGACCTGGTAAATATTATCCGTTATCTACCCGAAGTTAGTCTAGGGCCATTTGAGATGGTGTGCCTAAACTGGCCAGCATTTGAAATTAGTGGCGGCTTGCCGGAAGGTGGCGTATATTCAGGCCCCGGAATTGAAAACGGTTTGTTTGATCCCGCAACTGCGGGGATAGGAACACATACCATAACCTACACTTATGTAGATCCTAATAGCTGCGGGAATTTTGCTGAAGAGACCATTGTTGTTGATCCATGTACGGGTATGGATGAAAATATTTCAAATTCAGAAATCATGGTTTATCCAATTCCTGGCAAAGGGACATTTACACTCAGGTTTAAACAGGCATCAGGTAATATCAACCTTGAGATATTTTCTTCGCTGAACAGGCAAGTCTATCAAGAAAGCAATCTTAAGGTGGCAAGTGATTTAGTTCATACTCTTGACCTGAATTACCTGCCGGCAGGAATATATTATCTGCACGTTTCAGGTAAAAGTCTTAATCAGGTTAGGAAAATTATTCTACAAGATTAGTACCATTTGTGCGGTTACTGGTTCTCCCTTCCCTGTGGCAAAGGGTTTAAAGCCCCGGTTAACCAATCTGTAATGCTTTTCTTTTATCGATGAAGATAGGGGATGGAAACCCTGGGTTGGGAAATTCCAGGGTAGCCATCCCTTCGCTCACCGCCAACCGAAACGATGTGAAGGTTGGGCGTTCAGGGCTTGACACCCTTAGCCGGGGGTTTAAAGCCCCGGATTCAACTATCAATTCGTCCGTTTGCATAAAATAAGGGGCTGGAAACCCTTGATATAATATATTTTGTTTGCAACAATTTATTGATTAACAATTTTTTCAGTTTCAACAGAACCGTCTTCGCCCTGAATTTTTAATAAATATATTCCTTTAGCCTTATCCCCAATATTATAAGGAAGATTAGTTCCCGCGGGAAGATTGGAATAAGATTTTTTTTCAATTAATTTTCCTTCAAGTGAATACATTCCAACAGTCACATTACCTGGTTTAGAATAATGAAGATTGAAATTCCCATTAGTAGGATTAGGGAAAACATATGCATTGTCTTCTTTAACTTTATCTTCAAGACCTTCTATAAAATCAACATTAATGTACTGGGCTTCGCTCGTCTTTTCATTCCCACAAACATCCGTTCCGGTAAAATATCTTGCCCAATTTTGAATTGGGTCATCTCCACTCAATAAAACGTCATTATAGGAAGAATCTGCCAAAGGCAAAGCAGAATTATCGCTCCAAGTTGGCCAACCCAAATCATCCGGATGCATAGAACCATAAATCGTAATTGTAGTATCATTTGGCATGGTTTCCACTTCGGGAGGAGTCGTGTCTTCAACATCAATATTTTGATTCTGTGAAGCAAGAGAAGTATTTCCAGGATTATATGCTCCCGCAATCAATTCCCAGCCCCGAGAAACATTATAACTAACATCCGAGCAAGTCCCATTGGAAGTTTGAGTTGATTCATCAGAATAACCAACTTGAGTTCCATGATACAAATTAGCAGGAGAACCATTCGCCAAAACAGAAGTATCTGCCGGAAATTCTTGCGTGTTGTCTGAAGGATATTCGGATTTCAAGAAAGGATTCCAGGCTTCCATTAAATTATCGTTAACAAAAGTAGTCGTTACATTTGGTCCAGTTAGATCATAATTAATTAAGCTTCTGGCCCCATATCCCCATTCTTCAAAAGCTTCATTGTAAGTATAACCATACCATTTCTCTTTTGCATAATTATTAAGACTGTAATCTCCAATTTCCTGAAATTCATCCGTTTGCGGTTCAATAAAAATTCTATAATCAAATTGTTTTGCATCTTGGTTTTCTGGGTTTCCCAAATAAACACTATTAATTGCATGTGCACTCCCTGTAGAAGTTCTTGTATCACAATAACGCAAAGGTATTCTAAATATTCCATTATGATCCAAATCAAATTCTAAGTTAGTTCCATTTGGTTCTGCAAAGATACTATTTTCTATCTCATAAACACCTGTTGTGTTAATGAATAATTCTGCCATATAAAATCCGCAGTTCCATCCACTAGACCCAGCACTAATCTCACTAGTGGGATCAATTGCCAAGGCTTTCTCCAAATGATTAATTTGCTCCGACCCCGTTTCAAATTCCCAAACATTAAGATGGTTTCTTTCCCCCATTAAATATTCATACATTATTTGCTTGTCTTGGGAAAATTCTGAAGATTCTGTAACTCCATCGAGATTAACATCTCCTCGGTGAGTTCCATCGTTAAAAGGATCCGTTCCAGAAACAGTAGAGAAATAATCATCCCAATTAATAACCCCGTTCCCGTCAACATCCCCCGAACCATACCAATTAGTATTTGTTTGATAAGCAGTATCATGTGCGGGAACATAACTAACAAGTCCAAACATGGGGTTCGTCACGTCATACACCAATTCATCCGTTCCGTCCATTGACTTTTCCATATTTTTATCGAATTCATCAGCTTGTTCTTGATTTAAATAAGAGACAAGAGTATCCCCTTTAGAATCCACATGCCAATTTCTTGTTTCATCTTGCCAGGATTTACTTCCGTCCTCGTTAATATAATTAATTTTGGCACTGGGCTCAATTTTTCCAGGATTTTCAAAGTTAATGCTTGAATTAAAAGAATCATTTCCTTTATTTTTTATCAAATCCAAATTTTGGCCTTGAGAAATATTTGGAAGCCCACTTAAGAAAGTCGTGGCTAGGCCTTGTCCCCATGTATCTGCTTTACTTTGAGCATTGGTTGTGTTAAAAAGGCCAGGAGCTACAAGAGCTAATGCTAAGAAAGTTATCGGTAGAATTGTTTTTCTGTTAAGGAAACCTCTAACTTTCATGACATTGAAGGAGTCTTTCATGACATTGAAGGAGTTTGTTGTTTTATTGGTAGTAAATCGGTCATGACCGATAGTTAAATAGCTGACAAACAGAACGATAGAATTTTTCATAATATAGGCTTTCATTTCTTAAACTATTATAGAAACAAAGTTAGCATAAAAAGAATAGAAACACACAGTATAAGAGCAAGGATTTAAAGCCCCGATCAATCAGCCTTCATTTTGTTCGTTTTGCATAAAATAAGGGGATAGAAACCCTGAATCTAAATAACTACCTTTGCAGGAAAAAGAAAAAACAAATATGGCAACACGGATTTTAAACATCCCAACACGTAATGTAATAGATTCCCCGTTTCAAGGCAGGTTTTTTAAAGGCGAAGACCTTAAAATGCCTTATATCAAAAAGCAATTGGAGGAATTAAAAACGAGCATCGAAAATACTGGGCTGCTCCAACCCATTACCGTGCGACCGTCCGGCGATAACTATGAATTAATTGACGGGCACCGTCGCCTGGAGGCCTACCGGCAATTAGGCAAAGGCAACATACCGGCCATTATAAAAGAAGCTGATGACAAGGATACCCAGGTGATGTCAGTGGTAGCCAATCTGCAGCGCAGTAACCTAAGCAACCTCGAGCGGGCATTGGCATTCGAGAAGATATTAAAGGCAGGTGTTTTTAAAAACAAAAAGGAACTGTCGAGATCCATTGGCAAAGACGAAACTTATGTGGGTGACCTGATGAACTTGCTAAATATGGATAAGCGCATACTTAGCCATCTTGCCAAATTTAACCCCAATGCTGATGTGCGGGCTTTGCGGATAATACGCAAATCAGGCACAACCAATGAAAACGGGAAATCGGACGCCCAAAATAAGCTATATTTAAAATATGTGCATCAAAAACTTAGCCGTGAACAACTACAAAATGCAGTACAAAAAGAACAGGATAAATTAACAACATCCTCCGAGATGCAGCAGGTTGCAGTTAAAAACTCGGTCAAAGGCTTTAGGATAGATGTAAACGAAAAACTTAACAAAAGCCAAAAAGAACACCTTGCCAGGCTACTCGAAGAAAAGCTAAAAGAAAGTCTGCGCGAAGTGCTTGAAAGTACAGAAAATGAATAGGATTAGTAGATCTGTGGAATCAGGGACGCTATCCCCTCGTACCTCGGGGCTTGCATCCCTTATACCAGTCAAATTCGGGGCAGTATCGGCTATTCCCCTAAATTTACATCGTTCTGAAAAACTTGTTTTATGCATAAAAAAGTAATAATAACCGGTGCCACCGGGATGGTGGGAAAAGGCATTTTATTAGAATGCCTCGATCATGAAACGATAGATGAAGTTCTATTTATTGGCAGAAGTCCATTGGGTATGAAACACCCAAAACTGAAGGAATTAATCCATAAAGATTTTGCGGATTTCTCGGATGTTAAAGATCAGCTTAAATATTATGATGCCTGTTTTTTCAGTCTTGGGATAAGTGCTGCCGGGCTGAACGAGGAAGATTACACCCGGATAACATACACATTCACGCTTTCACTTGCCAAAACACTTTTTGAACTCAAGCCCGATATGACTTTCAACTACGTTTCTGGCCAGGGCACCGACTCAACAGAAAAAGGCAGGATGATGTGGGCGCGTGTAAAAGGAAAAACGGAAAACGACCTCTTGAACATGGGATTTAAAGGAGCCTACATGTTTCGACCGGGGATGATTATCCCGCGTGAGGGCATCAAATCAAGAACAAAAAGCTACCAGTTTATGTACGACTATTTTATGTGGCTGGTGAAAAGCATTAAAGCCATCTCCCCAAATTCAGTAGTAAGCACCACCCAAATTGGATTGGCAATGATAAATTCGATATTGAAGGGCTATGATAAGAAGGTGTTGACACCGAAGGATATGATTGTTTTGTCCAAACAATAGTTTACAGCTTATTATTTATTGTTTTCGGTACGTTGAGACGCACGGCCGTGCGTCTTTACCTTCCCTTTATAGTTATTATCGATACGCTGAGTAAAACGTCCGCGCGTCTTAGCCTTCCTCTTATAAGATGCTGGCCATTATTTTTATGGCACATCACAAGCGCACTGGCAGTTTTTAGTTTGGGGTATTATTTGAAGTATATTCGCGACCTGAATTCTAAGAAAAAAATGAACCCCGCTGAGCAAAACCAGTTCCATAATGACGTGTAAAGTAACTATCCTCATATTTCTGCTTTTTGTAATTGTAGGAAATGCATTTTCAGCAGCTACAAAAGGTGAAGTGAGTGGTACGATAAAGGATAACTTAAGTGGAGATGGATTAGCTTTTGCATCGGTTCAGTTGACATCAGTTGTTGATACAACTTTTAGCAAAGGTGCGGTAACTGACATTGAAGGCACGTTCAAAATTTTTGATATCCCTTTCGGGAAGTATAAACTACTGGCATCTTACATGGGTTACAATCAACAGGAAGTTATGCTTGATATCCAGGAAAAGAAAATGGAAGTAAATATTGGTCTTTCTAAGAAGGACTTCAATTTATCGGAAGTAGAGGTAATTGCTGAAAAGGAACTGGTGGAGCAGAGCATTGAAAAAACCACTGTGAATGTTTCTAAAAACACAACACTCACAGGCGGAACTGCAGTTGATGTGATGCAAATCCTGCCTTCGGTGGATTTTGATATCGATGGAAAACTTCAATACCGTGGCAGCGATAAAGTGACTTTGTTGTTGAATGGCGAAAAATCGGAATTGGTAAAATCACTGGACCAAATACCTGCCGACCAGATAAAGAAAATTGAAATCATCAATAACCCTTCAGCAAAATACGATGCACAGGGAATGTCGGGGATTATTAACATTGTACTGAAATCGGGAAATGCAGGCAAAAACAATAGCTCGGTGATGTTGTATGCCGGTTATCCCGAAACCATGGGCGGCAATGCCGGCTATTCAGGAAATAAAAGGAATAGTCGTTTTTTTGTGAACGGAGGGATCAACCACAAAACTAAATTTCAAACCAAAGAGCATTTGAGGGAAAATTATGAAAATCCCGATGCCGATAATTATTACCAATACGATAATCAAGACGAAATCCTGAACGACGCTTTTATCAATACCAACTATGCTTATGCCATCAACAAAAAGCAAAAAATTGGCCTGTCGCTCATTGGCTCAACAATGTTTAATTCTGCCGACCGGGGCATTCAATACCAAACCCTGGATGATAGTGGAATGGTCATTTATGAATCTTACAAAGAAATTGATATTTCACTTGATAACTTTACCATCGATGGCAATGTGAATTACCAGTACGATTTTGATAAAAATGGGCAGCTATTGAAGGCTAATTTACATTACACGATGCTCGACCAATTGCAGGAAATGGATAATGCTTACTATCCTGAATTGAGTATGGTAAATCCGGAACTACAAAACACTTTCTCGAAACAATTGAACAAGGAAACTGATTTTTCGCTGGATTATTCGCACCCTGTGAGTGAGTCTGTGATGTTTGAAACCGGCTATAATTTCGATGCCAAAAACCTCCTCAATGATTTCACATCCGATAGTTATAACTACCAAACAATAGCCTGGAAAGAAGATACAGCACTTGCAAACTGCTTCAACTATCTGCAAAATATCAATGCCCTTTATGTTAACCTCATTGCCAGCACGAAGTATTTTAATGTGCAGGCAGGCCTTCGTGGCGAATACACCAATAATGAGCAAAATAGTCAGAAAAAAGATGAATATTTTGATTTGTTTCCTTCTATAAATATTTCAAAACAATTAAAAAATCATTTCAATGTTTTTGTTGCTTACAACCGAAGGATCAACCGTCCGACCATTAAAATGCTCAACCCATTTACCGATGAATATGCCGACATCCTGAACATGCACCTTGGAAACCCTGATTTGAAACCCGAGTATGTAAACTCATTTGAAGCTGGAAACCGCTTTAGTTTTAATAAGATTTCAGGTTCCGGTTCAATATATTTCCGGAATATCGACCAGGCTATTTCACGTGTAAAGACGGCTTCAAACGACAGTGCCCTTGTGGTTACCTTTATGAACCTTGATAATGCAAAACTCTTAGGTGGTGAACTTTCATTGTCGTACAAACCTTTTACTTGCTGGAATATCAATGCCAGTGGAAATGTTTTTTACACCCGGCTTATTGGGGAATATGGCCCCAACGAAATCAATAGGGAACAGGTTGGCTGGACTGCCAGCATTGCCAACAACTTTAAACTACCTGCAGGTTTTGGCTTACAATTGAATGGCTATTACCGGTCGAAACTGCCTTCGGCCATGGGAATATACACGGAGCGTTATTACATCGACCTGGCCCTGAACAAAAATATTTTAAAGGGAAAGGGCAAGTTGATATTTAAAATTTCGGACGTATTTAACACCTACCGCTTTGGATTAGACCTTGACGCGATAGATGATAATGGTTACAGGTACAGCCAGCGAAACCGAAGGAAGAATGAATCGCAGTATTTTATCCTGAGTTTTGTTTACAATATCGACGGTAAGGAAAAGCAAAAGAAGAAGGCCAATTTCTATTTGGATTCCTTTGATAAATAACTACGTTAATTTGACAATTTGATAATGCCAAATTTGTGCATTGCACCACTATGTGGAAAATTAAAGCCCGCTTCGCGGGATAAAAGACTAATCTCAGGAAAATGTCCAATGCCCGCCTTGCCTGTCCGCCGCTTCGCTTTGGCCCTGCTTCGCCGTAGCTACGCGGAGGCAGAGCAGACGGGTCGGCGAGGCAGGCAAAATGTTCAATGTAGAATGTAGATTGATTTTGTAACGTTGTAAAATGGAAGTTGAATATTCCAAATTTGGGCGTAAATTTCGGAATAGTATTTAAAATTTATGCGGATCATTAAATTTCATTAGTATCCGACAAAATAATAGAAAGACAAAAAAAATCCCTCACTTCATTTCCCCGAAGTATTGGGGCAGGCTGTTGTGTTACTAATGACAACTACTTGTAAAATATTGAAACAGAAATTCTAATTCTCTCTTATTTCTTATTTTTACCGCATTGAAGCAAACAACTTTTAACTGAAATACCTACCTCGATGAACAAGACAGAAATTATAAACAGGCTAAAATCAGGAAACCAACAATTTGTTAATGATAAATTGGAATCAAAAAATCAGGGCTCAAAGAGAAGAAAAACCGTAATTGAAGGGCAGGATCCTTTTGCAATAGTTTTAAGTTGTGCCGATAGCCGCATAGTACCCGAACTGATTTTCGACACCGGGATAGGAGAGTTATTCGTGTTGCGGGTTGCCGGAAACGTGGCCAATACTTCCACTATCGCAAGCATCGAATACGCGGCTGCATATTTGGGAACTCCGATTATTATTGTGCTCAGCCATCAAAATTGTGGAGCGGTAACTGCGGCCGTAAAAGGAGGAAACAATGGTTACAATATCAACCACCTGTTGGCCCACATTACGCCTGCCATTTGTGAAGCAGCAGAAAATGCCACAGTAGATGATGTGGCAAAGATCAACGCTAAACTCACCGTTCAGGATTTAAACAATCGCTCAGCAATAATTGCTGATGCTGTAAATTCAGGAAAATTGGAAATCCTGCCTGCTTATTATTATTTGGACACAGGGGTGGTTGAGTTTTTAGATTAAAGAAATGCTGGGCGAAACTGACATTCCTCCTGCGATTCAAGCCAAGAATGGGGAGTTGATGTAGGGAATAAGATTAATTTGGAAATTTGCTAATGTGATAATTTGAAAATCTGTTCTGTATAAAGCGAAACAGATGCCAATACGAAAGCAATTATAACCCTGGTGCATATTGTTTGAAAAGGATAGTGTCTCCTAATTCTTCGTTCCAAATTCCAGTTTTTTTTCACTTCCCGCAAAACCTTCAAGCGATTCCCGTATTTCCTGTATCAATTGTTTCAAGATTAGTTTTCTAATTATCTATACGAGATTGTAACTCCTAAAAAATATCATATACCACACAATGGTTATTCCTGAGCAAAGAAACGCCAGGCAGGAACAACATTTATTTCTCCACTGTCGGTCTTGATTGTTTCCGATTGATTTTTGCTTACGATAGTTGCTGATTTCAGACCTGTTTCGTCCATTGCCTGATTCAATGCCCTTACTTCCCGCTTTTTCGTATTTTCATTATTTATGTCCCACGATACCTGGATTAAACCAGGGAGTTTTTTTGCATCAAACCAGTAAAAATCTACTTCGTTTCCCTGCCTGGTTTTATAATAAAATATTTCTTCACTCATCCTCCTAAGCTGGCAAAACACCATATTCTCCAGCAAATGACCTTTATCCCCGATGATGCCTGCATTTATTGATTTCACCAGCGAATGGTCTATACAATAAACTTTTTTCGTATTCACATTTTGCTTCGATAAAGACTTGTCATATTTCTTTACCGAGAACAGAAAATAAGCGTCTTCAAACCAATCAATACAATCCGAAACAAAATCTTTACTGAGCTTGTAGCCCAACGATTTCAGGTATTCGGTGATTCTGTTTAAAGAATATAATGACGACACCGAAGACAATAATCTATAAGCGATTTGTATAGTGGCCTTTGGGTGCAAGGAGTCGAAGCGCTCGATTATATCGCGGTGCAATATGGTTTTATAATACTCCTGGTGTATTTTTATCCTGTTTCGTATGTCCACCTCAAATACTTCGGGAAAGCCCCCGGTTTCGAAATACTTGTCAAACCAATGCTCAAGGTTGTAGCGGGTTTCCGATGTCAATTTCTTTCTTTCTATTGAATGATAATCAAGATATTCAGTATAAGAAAATGGAAAAAGTTCCACACTTATTGATCTTCCCCGCATTTGTGTGGCAATTTCCCTCGAAAGTAATTTTGCCGAAGAACCAGTTATGTAAACCTCGACCTTTTTGGTTCTTAATATCCTATCAACAAACGGCTCCCAGTTATTGCACTCCTGCAATTCATCGAAAAAGCAAAATATTTTTTCTTCTTTATTTAGCGGATACAATGCATAGTACGCGTCCAAAATCAGTTGCAAATTCCCGTTTCGTAATTCAGTCAAGCGGTCATCAAAAAAATTGATGCATAAAATGTTTTCTTTGCTGTAACTAAATTTTATTTCCTTGATTTTCTGGTTCAGCAAAGTCGATTTACCGCAACGCCTTACACCGATACATATTGATGCTTTTCCCTGGAGATTTGGCATTTCGATATGCCTCAGGCTGCCTGTAAAAAGTTCTGTTTCCTGATTATCCAGGATTATCTCTTTTAAGGTTTCAAGTAAATCCATCACAAATTAATTAGTTAAATCGGTCAGCAAAGATACCAATTAATTATTATATTGGAAATATAAGTTACCAATTTGTAAATTAATTGGGAAAGACTATGTCCGATATTCCTGCTGGATAAATAATTGCCAGGGCCGCCATCCCCGCCTTGCCACCTGTAATGGCTTAAGCGATGTCGAGGCAGGCCTTCCTACATCAGGGCTTGCAACCCCTACTGACCTGACAATAAATGACTACCCCCACCTACGTAAGCTTCGGTGGATGATAAATGACAATGAATGACCACAAATGACATTTAATGACAATTAATGACCACCAATGGCAATGAATGACCATCAATGACAACAAATGCCAACCAATGACCATAAATGACCACAAATGACCCCTTTTATCCCATCTCAATTCCCACCGGGCAATGATCCGAACCCGTTATCTCATTCAATATAAAAGCATTGTTTACCGAAGGTAAGATAGACTGGCTCACCAGGAAGTAATCGATCCTCCAGCCAATATTCCTGCCCCTGGCTCCTGCGCGGTAACTCCACCATGAATAGGCATCAGTTTTATCAGGATTCAAATGCCTGAAAGTATCCACAAAGCCTCCACCGATAAACCTGTCCATTCCATCAATTTCTTCCTGCATGTAACCTGCCGATTTGTTGTAATTTGGTTTTGGACGAGCCAGATCAATGGGTTTGTGGGCAACATTAAAATCACCACAAACAATCACTGGTTTCTTTTTCTCAAGGTTTTTCAGATAATTAAAAAACGCCAAATCCCATTCCTGACGATAACCCAGTCTTTTTAGCTCGCTTCCTGAGTTGGGTACATAAACATCAATGATATAATAACCGTCAAATTCAAGACAAAGCACCCGTCCTTGGGTATCGTGCTCAGCAATCCCAATATCTTGTGAAACGCTAATAGGTTCCGTTTTGGTCAAGATGGCAGTTCCCGAATATCCTTTCTTCTCGGCTGAATTAGAGAAAAGCTTGTAATCGTTAATCCCAAACAATGTTTCTGCCACCTGGTCGTCCTGCGCCTTTGTTTCCTGCAAACACAAAATATCAGGAGACATGAGTTTCAGGTCATTAAAAAAATTCTTTTTGGCAACTGCACGAATTCCGTTTACATTCCAGGATATTAGTTTCATAATTTCTATGGTTTAAATGGGCTCTTAGAAAGCAACTAATGCTAACATGTTAACGATAATTTTGTTACTCATAAACAGTTTGGAATCGTTGCAGGTTGCAAGTTACAGGTTGCAACTTGTAACTTGAAACCTGTAACATTGTTATGGTTTTTTGCTTTCCCGATATTAACTGGCTTATTTTAAAGTTAATTTGAAAATATTTAGTGTCTTTGAGAAGGCAAATGTACTTACTTCGTTTATAATTTCAATTAGTATTTTGCAAATTCGATGTTGAGGTATTGTTTTAGTAAATGTTGAATAGCTTTGTTACGAGAGATACTGTCCCGTTAGGGACACAATATTTCTAAAAATAGGAAATACACATCTGGCAAAGTCCCGTAGGGACGTTATACAAATAGGCTTATGGTACTTTGGTTTGCTGATGGATGTTGTGTTTGAAGATATTCAATAATCATAACGTCCCTAACGGGACTTAAATACTTTTGTTATTGGTATATGCTATAGATATCACGTCCCTACGGGACTCTGGAATGAAACAGTTAATTAGTTTTTGTTTTTGCTTTTAGGGAATTTATGGTCAAGAAAAAATGAAATTTTTGAACCTGTGCAGTTTGTCGTACACCCAGGGTAGTTTTGCCGCTAAAAATTCTTTTTGTTTTCTTTGTGCCATGAAAATCATCCAATGAAAAAAACTAATCCGGTTCATGTATTTAAATTGAAGGAACTTCTTTTCATTATCGTTTACTGGATAGTGATGGTAAGGATTATTGTATTGCTTGATTATATAGGCATTAACCCGAATCAACCAGGGGTTTTTGAACCAAAGGCCTTTTCAATTCTCAGCGATAGTTTAATGGCAGCAACATCGGCAGGTTTTGCTATAGGACTTTTAACAGGGCTTTCGGAGCTATATATTTTTCAAAAATATTTCAGGAACAAAGCCTTTATTAAACTCATCCTTACTAAACTTTTTGTTTATCTGATTTGTATAATTCTCATCGGTTTTGCTTCTGTATTTGTGCACCAAGTCAGAACATACGACATTTCCATAGTTGAAGCTTTTACTGGTGCTATCTCAGTTTTTACCAGCTATGGATTTTATCATTTAATTTTGATTGGTGGTACTCTTTCAATCGGCATCAATTTTTTATTGATCATGAAAAATAATATTGGTTCTGGTATTTTCATCCCTATTCTTTTGGGGAAATACCACACACCTAAAGAGGAAAACCGCATCTTTAGTTTTATCGACTTGAAATCTTCAACCCAAATGGCCGAAAGCTTAGGGCATATAAAGTATAGCCTGTTTGTGCAGGATTGTTTTAGGGATCTGTCAGATCTGGTGGTGCAATACCGTGGAGCAATATACCAGTTTGTGGGCGACGAGGCCGTTATTACCTGGAAGGCTAAGAGAAAAGACAATTTCATGAATAGCGTCCTGCTTTTTTACGCCTTCAGAAGGAAACTATTGGAAAGGTCTGATTTTTATATTGAGAAATATGGCACAGTTCCAAAATTTAAAGCTGCGATAAACTCAGGAAAAGTAATGGCTGCCGAAGTTGGTGGAAATGTAAAATCAGAAATTGCATATCACGGCGATGTATTAAATACTGCTGCAAGGATGATGGAATTGTGCAAACTGTACGAAAGAGATTTAATTCTTTCGGAAAATATCGTTAAAAATGTGCCAACTAACAATCCAGGTATTGAAACCAGCTTCCGCGGAGAACTCCAGCTCCGGGGCAAAAACCATAAAATAAACGTTTACAGCTGCACCGAAATTGATGAATCGAAAGTGCTGATTGGGTAAAGGGGTATAGGCTCTTAGAAAGCAACTATTGCTAACATGTTAACGATGTTTTTAAACTATTAAAAAGAATGTCGAATATCCAATAATGAACATCGAATATTGAAGTTTTCCTATTTCTAGATTCAGTTCCGCATGTGCGGAATTCAAGATTCAAAAAAAATGGTCTACCCCCCAATAAAATTGGTCTATAAATTAGTGAATGGTTAAACATCTAATATCTGTTGGAAATCATTCCCACAAAGTGCCCGCCTTGCCTCGAGGCAGG
>Ga0208900_1000994_pt1 | contig 16258 bp, 13 predicted proteins | sample AntAceMetag02UKK_FD_184763 | JGI IMG/M metagenome (GOLD analysis project Ga0208900, IMG submission 184763) | Saline lake microbial communities from Ace Lake, Antarctica - Antarctic Ace Lake Metagenome 02UKK (SPAdes) (version 2) | ecosystem: Environmental > Aquatic > Non-marine Saline and... | reverse complement strand
ACGGCTCTGGCAGCGGATAATTCCCAGTTGGATGCAAATGTTTTATTTTGAATGGGAATCCGGTCGGTGTGGCCGTCAATGCGCAGTATCCAGTTGATCTTCTTTGGAATTTTTCTGGAAATCTGTAAAAGAGTATCTGCCAGGGTTGTGAGATGAATCCGGCCTTGAGCACCCAGATCCGCGGATCCGGATTCAAAAAGAAGGCCTGCCTGGAGGACAAATCGGTCTCCTTGTATCAGTATGGACGGATTGTCGCCCAGTATTTTCTGGAGCTGCCCGAAAAATTCTGATCGGTATTTCTGAAGTTCATTCACCTTGCGAGCCAGGGCAATGTTCAATTGTTTGCCAAGTTCGACAATCTTTTCATCCTTTGACTGACCCCGTTTTTTTGTCAGGGCCAATGCATCACTAATCATCTCTAACTGAGTCTGAAGTTTAGTGATCTGGTCGGAAAGAAGAATCACCTCTGACCGGGTAGTTGCAGATAATTGTTTTTCCTGTGCAAGGGCTTTATTTTGTGATTCAAGCACGACAGAAAGCGCCTGTATCCGGATATCCTGTTCTTCAATTTTTTCCTGGGCCAATACCGTCATTTCTGTTTTGTCCATCAGCCTTGCAGCCAGTTTCTTTGAGCGATCTCGCAATGTCAAAATCTGATTGTCTTTGTCAGCAAGGGACACTGCAAGACCTCCTACCTTCTGTTCCAGTTCATTTTTCACCTGGGTCAGGGCCTGGATATCTTCGTTCAAACTGGTCAGGGCCAACATCTGCTGTTTTAGAAGGGTTTTGTCATTTTCTGACTGCGCTGAGTAATCCGCAACCTGGGAAGTGAGAAATTCCTTGTCTTCGGATAACCCGATGATAACATCAGACAATCGACTGACCTCGGTATTCAGTTCGCTGGATTTTTCTCGTTCAAGTCCCAGGACTGTTGCCAATTCATTAATCTGATTATGGAGTATGGCCAGTTCATTTTTCTGGCCATAGAGCACCTCGCTGAGCATGAACTGGGCCACTGTAAAGATCATCAATACAAAAATGACTACCATCAGCAGAGCTGACAGGACATCAACATATCCTGGCCAGGCTGTAATAGGACTTGAGATGCGCCGTCTTGTCGATGTCATTGCGCTCTCCTATTCTTTTTTCATGGCAGAGTGGACCCCTGCTGAGTCTTTCTGCTGGTTCACAAGACGAGTCATGACCTGGTTGTTCTTTCGGGTCTCATCGATCAATTCCCTGAGATGGTCGCCAATCTTTTTTAGATCTACACCCGACAAGTCGGTGTCAGCGGTCAATGTTTCTTCTGTATCAACCAGGCGGGTGACTCCGGACAGCCACTCTTCCATTTCATTAAAAAACCTGTTTTGTGCATGACCTGCCTGGATATCAACAAATCCCAACACCAAAGAACCGCCCAACCCAAACAGGGATGAACTAAACGCCGTGCCCATTCCTTTAAGGGGTTCCTCAAGGCCTTGCTTTAGATGAGTGACAACATTTATAAAATCCTCGGTTCCTACTTCCAGGCCGCTGATGACTAATCCCACACTACCGATGGTCTGGAGCAGCCCCCAGAAAGTTCCCAGAAGCCCCAGGAATACCAACAAGCTGATCATGTATTTGGAGATTTCTCTGGACTCATCCAAATGGCCTCGAATCCCATCCAACACTGTCTGAAGAGATAATGCAGACAAACGGAAGCGATCCCGATGAATCTCCTTTAGATGCTTGGCAAGGGGAGCGAGTAGTACGGGTTGCGTGACAGACAGACCGGCGTCTCCTGTACGAAAAATTTTTAACCACTTGATTTCAGGTTCCAACCTTTGAATCTGGAAAACATTAATTCCAATACCCACACAAAGAGCTGCAAGTATAATGAGGTTAAACCCCCAATTTGCCATGAACGCCGTTTTAAGTGATGCTGACAGGAGAAGACAAATGCCCATCACTATCAAAAGATAAAAAAATGTCAGGAAAAGATAATGCCGCGGATTTGTCATAGGCTCCTGCCCCTTAATCTGATAGGTTATCCAATTTTATAGCTCTTAGTCTCAGGTATTCTTCAGTTTCTCATAGAAGATTGAATACTCTCGGGCACTTTCATCCCATGTGAACAATTGCCCCAGGGCCCGTTGCTGCATTGACAGATACAAGGGCTGATGATCAAAGTAAAGACTCATTGCCTGTTTCAATGCCCCATAACAGTTCTGGGGATCTGGGTGGGTAAAGCTAATGCCGGTGGCGTATTTATTTTTGTTCATAAGGCCTTTTGTACCTGCATGGGAATTGGTTTCCAAGGCTTCGGACGGGATGTCAAGATCCAGGTTTACCCCCACCACCGTATCTTTTAATCCCCCGGTTTCACGTATAATGGGAAGGGTGCCATAGGCCAGGCTATAAAATTGATTTAATCCACAGGGTTCAAACAAAGAGGGCATCATGAAAAAATCAGAACCTGCTTCAATGAGGTGGGCCAACCCATCGTTATAGCCATTTACAAAACTCATTTTATGGGGATAACGCTTTTGGAGATGGTGGAGTCTGGAACCATACACCGGGTCACCGGAGCCAAGCAAGGCCAGTTGTACCGGCTGTTTTTCATATAAAAGCCGTTCAAGTGCAGGGATGAGATATTCAAATCCCTTTTGGTCCACCAGTCGGGAGATGAGCCCCAAGAGGGGTACATCGGGGGTTTCAGGAAGTTCCATCCTGGCCTGGAGCGCCTTTTTGCACAGGGCTTTTCCGACCCTGTTCTTTTGAGAAAAATGATGGGGAAGAAAGGGGTCAGTGGCAGGATTCCACTGGGTATAGTCACACCCATTGAGGATTCCCTGAAATTGATCTTTTCTCTGGTTTAAATAGTGCCACAAATTGTGGGATGAATCAGGAAGAAGAAGTTCCTTACAGTACCCCGGGCTAACCGCATTGATGCCATCAGCATACATAATGCCGCATTTGAGCAGGTTGAGAAGTCCATGTTCTTCCATAAGTTCACTGGTAAAGCGCTGGGGAAGGATACCAAGGGCATCAACCCATTTGGCATCTGTTTTGCCCTGGTAGGCACCATTGTGGACGGTTAGAAGTGATCGGGTGTTTTTAAATTCCGGAAGATGGGAATAGTGTTCCTTCAGGTAGTAGGGAGCAAGGGCCGTCTGCCAGTCATTGCAGTGGATAATATCGGGTATCCATTGTTCCTGGAGACACAACTCCAGTGCAGCCTTGCACAAAAATGCGTAGCGAAGGGGGTTATCTGCATAGGGGGTGTTGCCATCGTCATATATGCCGTCCCTGCTGAAAAAGTCATGGTGTTCCACAAGTCGCACCGGAATACCATCCAGTTGAGTATGGTACACAAGGCACCCATAGTGCGTGGTGTGGTTTAAATTAAAATAGAGGGCGTTGGTTTTGACCTTTTCGGCACTGCCAGCGTCCATTGCCAGTTCCGTTCCGGCCGGGGCTTCCTTACTGGAAATAGGGGCAGGGGAGGAAACCAGGGCTGGCATCACCGCCTGTTTGTATTTGGGTAGGACCACTCTTACCTCATGACCCAGTTCCATCAGGGACTTGGGCAAAGCTGCTGCAAAATCAGCCAGCCCCCCTGTTTTTATAATGCCATCCATTTCCGAGGCGATTATTAAAATTTTCATTAGTTAAACCCCACCCTTGCCCCTTTGGGGATCACCACTATACCTCCATCGGAGACATGGAAACGTTTTCTATCAAGCTCAGGGTCTTCACCAATCACTGTGCCCTCTGCCACCACCACTTCCTGATCAAAAATGGCCCTTTTTATACGGCATCCCTTACCGATTTCGGTGTGCCCCATGAGAACCGATTCTTCAACATGGGCGTGGCTGTGCACGTGGATTCTGTGCCCTAATATGCTTTGTTTCACGGTGGAGCCACTGATGATACAGCCAGATGACACCGTGGAATTAATGGCATGGCCGGTCCTGTTGTCGTAGTCATGGATGAATTTAGCCGGTGGGACCGCCGGATGATAGCTGCGCAGGGTCCAGTATCGGTTATAAAGGTCAAAGGAAGGGGTCGCCGCTATCAGATCCATGTTGGCTTCATAATAGGCATCCAGAGTACCCACATCCCGCCAGTATCCCCTTGATGTTTCGGGTTCTCCCCGGATTTCATTGGTGGAAAAATCGTACACATATACATTGCCCCCGGGGACCAGCATGGGGATGATATTATGGCCAAAATCATGTATGGATGTCTCATCTTCAGCATCAATCTGCAAGTGGTTCACCAAGGAATCTGCATCAAATACATAGTTGCCCATGGAGGCCAGCACATGGGTGGGGCGGTGGGGCATGGTTTTGGGGTTATGCTTGGGTTTTTCCTCAAATCCGATCATTTTACCGGTTTCATCCATCTCAATAACCCCGAATTGATGGGCCTGTTCAACGGGGACAGGGATGGCTGCCACGGTGAGTTCAGCTTTTTTGCTTTCATGGTAGTCAATCATCTGCCGCACATCCATCTTATAAATATGGTCCCCGCCAAATACACACACCATCTCGGGGTCTTGGCTTTCAATGAGATTTATATTTTGATAAATGGCATCGGCCGTACCCTTGTACCAGTGCTTTCCTGTGCGCATCTGGGCCGGTATGGGATCAATAAACCGTCCGGTGAGCCCGGTGATCTGCCATGCTTGGCTTAAATGCTTCATCAAAGAGTGCGATTTAAACTGGGTTAACACATAAATCTGGAGCAGGTCAGAATTAACAAAATTATTAAGAACAAAGTCAATGATCCGATAGCCGCCGCCAAAGGGAACGGCGGGCTTGGCCCTGAGACTTGTGAAAGGAAACAGACGGGTGCCTTCACCGCCTGCCAAAATCATGGAAAGAATGCCTGACAATATTATCCTCCTTTTTTCAGTATACAAGTGTAATGCATTTATGAAAATTTTGATAAACTATATGTAATCGCTGTTATATTGTCAAATCTGGTGTTATGACCAATCACAACATTTTATTTTGACAAAAGACCTTGAAACACAATATGGGCTATTAAATAATGATCATCGAGTAAAAGGAATAGAATAATGACAAGTTGTACAGTAGGGCTGGTGCTGGGAAGCGGAGCCTCCCGTGGATGGGCACACATCGGAGTCATTGAGGCGCTTCTGGATGCCAATATCCCGATTCACCTTATTACCGGGTGCAGCGTGGGTGCTTTTGTCGGGGCAATCTATGCCAGTGGCGGTCTGGAACGGTTGAAAAAATTTGTCATAGAGATGGACGGCGAAAGCATGTTTTCTTTTTCAGATTTCAGTCTGATCAGATCAGGGCTTTTGAACGGTGATAAGAAAGTTAAGGAACTGTTTTGCATGCACAGCGACAAAAAGGAATTTGAAGAGCTGGAAATTCCTTTGAAAGTAGTCGCAGCGGACATGTATTCTGGTGATCAGGTGGTCCTGGATACCGGGAATTTGCTCAACGCACTCCGGGCCAGTATGTCTTACCCTGGGCTTTTTGCTCCTGTGTTCCACAAAGGCAGATGGTTGATAGATGGTGGGGTGGTGGATCCAGTACCAGTAGGGGTGGCACGGGCCATGGGGTCTGATATTATAATCGCAGTTAACCTGGATTCTCAGTTGATTTCTCGTAGACGTCAGCAGAAAATTCAGAAAAACAGTGTGCATACTGAGACACCCCCTCCTGGGATGCGTAACGAGTTCTTAAAAAAATTGTCGGCCCGTTATGAAGTAGCTGAAAAAATAATTCGGGAGCGCCTGGAACTGCAAAAAGAAACGAAACAGACACCCCCTGGTACCCGGCAGGTTATCAATGCTGCCATAGAGCTCATGCAGGGCAGGATCACACGGGTGAACTTTGCTGTTAATCCGCCGGATATTCTCATAGCCCCGCGTTTGGGTGACCTGAAAATGCTTGATTACGATCAAGTGGAGCACTCCATTGAGGAAGGGTACATCGCCACCCGTAACAAAATAAATGATATCCGGCTACTCATGGAAATATAAACATCCGCAGTGGGAGAACGGGTTAGTGAATTGCCATGCAGCTTATTGACACAACAAATAATATGAATTTATTAAACTCAGATTCTTGACATATGCTCAATATTCATTATAATATTGGGAAAATCGGTATTCTTCATTTCCCAGTTTACACTTCTTGGAGCAATGTCCCCATTTTTCGGAAACCGTTCCCCAAAAAGTGTAAATTACTTTTGGGGTGATATGAAAGATGCCGGAAAATCAAGGGGAAAATAATTTTGAATTATCCTTTATGCACTAACGATACTTATAATTTTGATTTTCAGGCTTGTGTCTGCCCGGCCCCATTATCCCCAAAATCAGCTCTAAAAACATTTCATTGAGTGATGTCTCTTGAGCAATTCTTGACAACCCATTGATATCATCCGTTAACCCTAACAACCATAGGAAAATTACATGACAAAAATTGCCATTATTCGCTGTGAAAAAAACGAAGATCGTTGCCCGTTGACCGGGTGTTTTAGCTGCCTGGTTGAGAATAAACAAGGATTTGCCCGGTATGAAGATGCCTCTATGCCCGGTGGCGTATTTACCTGTAGATGTCCCGGGGATAATGTGGTGGGGTTTGCAAAAATTTTAAAATCCAAGGGCGTGGAAGCCATCCATTTTGTTACCTGTACATTTGCCACCAAAAAAGAGGGTAAATGGGAAGATGCCGATGGGGGGTTTTGTGATAACATTGACGCCATCATTGACCAAGTTCATCAGGATACTGGCATGACCTGTGTCAAAGGCTCAGCCCATCTGCCGGAAAATTATACGCCCAGGGTGTGGGAGAAATCGGCATGACAACCTACACCATTCATCCCATTGTTCTGGGAACCAAGGTGTTTGATAAAAGTATGATGACCTATCAGCACGGGGCAGGGGAGTCCTATACCATTTTTTTTGTATAATTTTTTACTGTGGGCAAACCCGGTTAAAATACCCGGTCTGCCCATGGCAGTTATTTACATCTTTGTTCGCATGTTTTTGGGATCATACGGTGAACTGATGATTACCGTTGCGGGAATGGCTTTTCCTTCCACCATGATTTCGTACTTACCGGCTTTAATCCAGTCGTTGGTGATCTTGCCACCTTCGGGATTGTTCAGATATCCCATGGCCACAGCGGTTCCCACTTCAAAACCGTACACACTTGATGTGGTGGTGTTGATGTACACACCGTCCCGGTAAATGGGCTCGTTGCCGTAGATCATGATCTCTGGATCATCCAGGGTAAACATGACAATCTTTCGTTTAATGCCCTGCTCCTTGATTTTTACCAGGGCATCCCGGCCAATGAAGTCGCCTTTGTCAAGTTTTACACCAAAGGCAAGGCCTGCCTCGTAGGGGTTGTCATCCGGGGTGATGTCAGATTCCCAGTGACGATATCCTGTTTCCAGTCGCAGGGAATTAACTGCCTGCATACCCACCAACTTCAGGTCAAATTTCTTACCGGCTTTCATGATGGCATCAAACACCGGCAGGGTGAAGTGAGAGGGAATATAGAGCTCCCAGCCCAGCTCGCCCACATAGGACATGCGAACTGCGGTACATCTGGCATAGGCAATGTCAATTTCCTGGGAAGTGCTGAAGGGGAAGGCCTCGTTGGACATATCCGCAGATGTCAGGGTCTGCATGAGATCCCGGGACTTGGGTCCCATGATGGCCAGCATGGAATATCCATGGGTGACGTCGGCGGCGGTGCAGATGGCATCCTTGGGGATTCTGCGCTGGATATAATCCAGATCTCGGATGGTGGTCCCGGCAGCGGTGACAATAAAGAAGGTCTCATCATCTGTCCTTGTAACGGTGATGTCCGTTTCAAATCCACCCCTCTCATTGACAACCGGGGTGTAGACCACGCCGCCCTTGGGAACATGAATGTCATTGGTGCAGATGTTCTGAAGTACAGACATGGCATCCCGACCCTGGACCAGAATGTTACCCATGGAGGAGAGCTCATACATACCTACGCCATGACGAACGGCCAGGTGCTCTTCTTTCTGGTAAGAAAGCCAGTTGGGTGATTTCCAGTCATATTTATGAACGGCTTCAACCCCCTCGGGGGCAAACCAGTCAGCTCTTTCCCATCCGGCAATCATGGAAAAGCAGGCGCCATTGTCTTTTAGTCGATCATGGACAGGAGAGCAGATAACCGGTCTTGCCGTGACTCTCTGGCGGTTGGGATAATGTTGTTCGTAGAGGATACCCACAGATTCTTTTACACGGTCATGGAGATAGTTTGTGTTCTGCTGCCATGGGAAATATCGTCTGACATCCACTGGCCACAGTTGTTCTTCCGGATGACCCTGGGCAATCCATTCGGAAAGGGCTCTACCCACACCAGCAGATCCTGCAATACCAACGGAGTTCATGCCGCATCCCACAAAGAAGTTTTTAACACCAGGGGCTTCACCGATTATAAAGGCGTTGTCCGGGGTGAAACTTTCTGCAGAAATCTGAAGATGTCTGATCTGGGCATCTTCCAGGGCCGGGAAACGATCAAATCCACATTCCATGAACACTTCCAGCTGATCCCAGTCTTCGGCCAATTCCGTAAATTTCCAGTTATCAGGAATCCCCTTCATACCCCAGGGTTTGGCTTCCACTTCAAATCCGCCCAACAGGATACCGCCGGACTCTTCTTTAAAATAGGTCACGCCGTCAAAGTCACGTACCGTGGGGAAATGTTTTTTCAATCCCGGGATGGGAGTGGTGATGGCATGGAGATGCTCCGCTGCATGCAGGGGAATACTTACGTTAACAATCTTTCCAATGTCTCTTCCCCACATACCGGCACAGTTCACCACATATTCACAGGAGATGTCGCCCAGTTCAGTGCTGACACCGGTGATGGCTTTATCTTTTGTTTTGATGTCGGTGACCTTGCAGTTCTCAATAATGGTGGCACCGCCCATGCGGGCACCCTTGGCCAAAGACTGGGTGGCACTGATGGGGTCCACCTGGCCATCATTGGGAAGATAAAAGGCAGAGATCAACCCTTCTGTGCTCATGCAGGGAACCATATCTTCTGCTTCTTTCAGGCTGATCTCATGCATGTCAATGCCAAATGCCTTGGCCATGGCAGCCCCCCGGAGCCATTCCAGTCGACGATCTGCGGTCTGGCATACGCCAATGGCACCGGTTTTTACAAAACCAGGATTCACGCCGGTTTCTTTTTCCAGAGTTGAATAGAGTTCCACGGCATATTTGGCAAGGTTGGTCATTTCCCGGTTTTGTCTCAGCTGGGCCAGGAGTCCTGCTGCGGCAAAGGTGGTGCCAGCTCCCAACTCTTTTCGTTCCAGCAGTAAAACATCCTTAAAACCTTTTTTTGTAAGATGGTAGGCGGTGCTGCAGCCCACAATTCCACCACCAATAATAACGATCTGGGCATGGGTAGGTAATGTTGTTGACATGGTTAATCTCCTGATAATTATTTGTATTTATATAAAAAATAGCTACTGATATACAAATGTTAAGTTATGGTATAAGTGCATTTCGTTTGTTTTGATATGTACATAGCAAAACCCATACCATGACAGGCGATGTCGTTAATAAAAATATGATGGAATTTGTTTCTTTTGAGGTGTGAATTATAGGAAGAGATTAGATATAGGAGTGTTTTTTGTTTATTTACAGAATGTTATTGTCATGGTGATCAAGTATTAACTGACGTTGCCATTGCTTTTATTATTGTTTCTCTTCTTTAAAAAACAATGGAAATCATGGAAATCATTCTCATGGACATCGCCGTGATGTTCTTATGAATCAATATTTATGGAAGTGATGTATGAATGCATCACTTGATACCCCCTGATTTTTCAAGGAACTTTGCAGGAAGGCACTGACAATAAATCTCATTCAGCAGATTAATGGTTTCACGATCATCTTGGGCAGAGCGTTTTGCTTTAATCCCCATTGCTTTTGAATTTTATAGAAAACCGGCAAGAAAACCCCTGAGTCTTTAGCTCAGGGGTTGTTGACCCCTTTTCTGGATCTGATTACTCAGAGCACTGGATTGCCGGGACAGTTTTCAATATTAACCCTGAACCCTCTTGTTTAATCCCTATATTTACAAGCCAGTCTTTTTCATTCTCTTCGGGATAATCCTCCCTGAAATGGGACCCCCTGCTCTCGGTCCTTTCAAGGGCTGAACGACAGACCATTTCCCCCACAAATCTCATATTTTTGAATTCCAAAAACCGGATAGCCAATACGGGTTTTGGATACGATCAGGACATCAGCACCACTGGCAGCAGCGGCAATGGACGCTCTGAGCCCAGCACCCCCCCCTCCAATTATTAGAACGTCACATTCTTTTTTTTCGACAGTTTTTAATGACATGTTTTTCCCCTGTATTGTGTGTGAAAAAATATTGGACGATTCAACCTCCAACCTATGGGTGGTGTCTTCTGTCATGTTTTTCAGGGTGTCCTGGTAACCAAAAATGAACCGCTACTGTGGATGGAATTTTACTTTTCGAGGCGCATGAATAAATTTAATCCCTTTATTTATTTTAAGGCGTAATCCAGGAATTTTCTCCTTTGAGCACAGGTTCTTTGAAGAGTATTGCTCCGATGTCTAAAATGGCGACTATCTCAGGTTTACATCCATATTTCTCCGGCACCTTATTTTTCCAGCGGTCAGAATCAACATAGTCATCAAGTTCTTTTTGAGAGTTAAAAATATACATTGCGCCCCATTCATTCTTTTCTTCATTGACCCACCAGGTTTTGCTGTAAAGCGAGGTCATATCCCTGAAATGAGGGTAAGAGCCTAAGAATTTTTTTCGCATCTCATTAACATCAATGTTTTCATCTGGTCTAAATACCACCCATAACGCCTTTTTTTCCTTACTCATGGTGCATAACTCCTTTTTTAAAAAAATCGAGCTGGATCACAACCATCACAACCCTGGCCATTTGAATAAGTTCGTGGATCAACGGGGGCGGGGTTGTGTTGTTGATTTTTTGACGAGGGGACTGTGCATAAAGACAAAAAACATCAAAATACAAGGCTTCCCCCCTCTCTAAAAGGTGGGGCTTGTGATCAAACCCCAACAATCATTTTACACATCGAAAAGTTATTGACACATCCATATAACCCACATGACTGTAACCACCAGCCACAACGAAAGTTGAAACTCTCATAATTCCAGGCTTTTGGACGGAGTTTCATATAAACCCACTTGGCATTAAAACGTTGGCTCCTCCAAAAGGAGAAATGTCGGCTTTTCTGGATTTCCTGATTAATTATAATCCTTGAACGAAATCCTCTCCACGGGGCTGTTAAGGGTGAAGGATCTGTCAAGAATCTTTTCTTTAAGCTGCCTGGCTGCCTTGATGGCATTGGGGCGATTTGAGTTGCGCAGGGAAATGGGGATTGTTTTGTTCTCATCGGCATAGGGAACGTTGCCAAGATCTGCCAGAAAAGCGCTTCCCTCACATTTGGAAACGCAGAGCCCGCAGTTGAAACACCGCTGCGAGTCAAAAAGGGCAGACTTACCGCTATCGGATGTCACTGCGCCAACCGGGCAGGTGGCAGCCACAAGACAGATCTCGCAGCGGAGACATTTTTCAATGGAAAAAGTGACAGCACAGTCACCTGGTTTCCAGACATCACCATAGGTTATCTCATAAATAGGAACACGGTTTCGTACGTCCACGACATTGAGGGGGATCTGATCATCTGTTTTCAGAACATTTCTCAGGATGTCGGCATCCAGGACAGGAATGGCAACAGCCCAGGTCGTAATGATGTCGGGTCCATTGGCGGTATTAAAGCCCCCCATGTAAGCGGGATCCATTCCGTGCATGTCTGCGAATCCTGCCAGATTTGGTTTGTCTTTACTGCTCCGCGTGCCAGGACCGGTAACATATCCCTGTGCCCCATTGATAAGCACCCGGCTGCCCACCCCGATGGTTTTCATATCTGGATCTTTTTCCAGGGGATTGAGCTCTCCGCAACCGCAAAAAGTAAGTTCCTTGAGATCTCCCTGGAATGATTCCGCATGAAAAATGGAGTCAATGCTTTCGCTGCCGGGGTTAACAAAGGCCACATAGTTCCTGAACGCGTTCCGGGTGGCATGGAGCATGGCCAGAGGAATTTTTTTAATCGTCGTGGTCGTGGTAAATACGGTGCCGTCATTGGTTTCAACCTCCACGGAAACCTCATTGCCTTCCATCAGTTCCCTGAACAGGTGCCCCCCCCCGTAGTTCGGGTCATTTTTGCTGGCGGAAGTTCCTAATACAATCAGATCAAGAAGACCGATACGCTCGTTGGGGCAGGGGCCTGGATGGGCCGGTACGCCGTTGATCCAGACCTGGTTTGCCTTGACAAACACATCCGGCTCCGTGACCTTGAAAGACAGTACTGCATAGGTGCCGCTCATGATGGCAGATGTGGCCGCGGTAACCACGTCCACTTCCAGAAAATCAATGGTGTCGCCCCGTCTCACCCTGTTGCAGAGTTCATCTGCTGTGAGAACCACCACGTCACCCTGATCAATTTTCTTCTGGATATCCTCCAATGTCCTTTTACATCTGCTGTTTTCCATAACTCGTTCTGCCTCGGATTCTGTCAGTCAACATTATTGTCTCGCCCGTTATTAAGCGCGGCTGTGTCATTTGTTTGAAAAGTAAATATTCGGGTTGGTAATGTAAATGTTTGGCCTGTGCCCCATATTTGCCTATTGGGACTAATGCTATGTGAGCAGGCCAAAATAGGCGAATATTTACTTTAAAAAAGGATCATCCATGCCATAATTACCCGGCAACACAAGCATTTAATTCTTCTTGGAATACCTTAGTATCAATGTCCCAGCCGATAAATGCCAACCGGGTGGGAGAGACTTCCTGTCCGGAAAGCCAATCTGCTTTTCCCCCCACATAATTGAGCATTTCAGCGGTGTCTTTAAACCGCACCATGCCTTTTACCCTGAACAAATTTAAGGGCAGTTTTTCTAAAAAGCGTTCAAACCGCTGTTTGTCCATGGGACTGTTGTGCTCAAACGAAAAGGAAACATACCCGGCGCTGCTGGTTTTTGCCTCTGGTGTTCCAGGCGCTTTTGCCTGTATATAGGTATTGGTAATATCCGTTGAAACATCATAGGGTTTAAGCACAGAGCCCATACCCTGCAAAGGGGGGGAGGGCTGGTCATGGCAGAACACCATCTCAGGATCAATGGTGCAATACACCGTGGGAACGACCCTGGTACCATTGGCAGCTTCATGGACCTCTTCAAGAACGCTTGCAATCTCATGTTTTTCCATCAGATCGACCTTGTTCAGTAAAATCAGATCTGCACAGGCCAACTGGTTTTCAAACACCTGCCCGAATGCTTCCCGGGCTTCCCAGAAGTCGGCATCAAGCACGGTAATCGTCTTGACCACCTGGTACCGATCCTTGATCAGGGGATTATCAAACGCAGATATGATGGCGGCGGGATCTGCCACACCTGTTGCTTCTACAAACACCCTGGCCGGTGAAAATTGCTTGCCAAGGTCGTTCATGGTCTGGATAAGATCAATCTTGAGTGTGCAGCAGATACAGCCGGAGGTCAGTTCAACCATATTTGAGGAGACGGTTTGCTTAATCAGGGATCCGTCAACCCCGATATCTCCGAACTCGTTGACCACCACCAGGGTGGCGGACAGATCCGTATCCAATGAGAGAATTCGCTGGAGAAGAGTTGTTTTCCCACTGCCCAGGAAACCGGTCAAGATATACACGTCGGCTTTTTTTTGGGGATTGGGTATAAATGTATCTGTATGATCCATGGTTATCCTTTATCTTCCTGAAATCGTGATAATTCCGGGCCATTCACCTCCATCCACGGTCTCCAGTTTACAACGATGGAACCGTTTCTTCATACAGAGGCTCAGGTAATGGGGTTGTATTTTTGGACTCGGGGGTTGTGACCTTATAATAACGGTTTACCTTTAAACCGGCAAAAAGCACAGCACCCGGACAGGGAATAACATATTTGATTTTGAATTCCTTGCCAATAATATTAAAAAACTGGAGGCAGGCAGAACAACTTCTGTTGGTCTTACCGATGGAATAGGGTGCAATACCATCCGGTGTTTGGGTATAGAATTCCGGTTCAATGAAATTGGAATGGTTTGCACAATGAATTACAAACAGATCCTTATAGGAAATGCCGCGTACGCCCATGATTTTCAACCACCGATCCTGCTGGACCGGATCCATACCATCAATATCATTAAACGCTTCAGGACATTTCCTGACAAACAACGGATGCTGGGAAAGCCTGGCAATTACGCTCGGATCTTTTTCCGGCAAGGAATCCGGTTTAAAACCAGATTCCGTGATGATGGTTGCAGGTTCTGCATCAATATTGTACGTTGTTAACGCGACATCACTGACCACAAGGAATAGACCGCTATACGCTGAAACCCCATACCAGGAAAGCTGGCGTTTGCAGATATCAAAAGAAGACCATGCCGCCGGGTCCACAATGCTCAGTTTAACCTTTTTGGACAAGGGCACACACACGGCCTTTTTTGCCTCAAACACAGGAAGTCCCAAGTTCTCCATTGTTTCCCGGACCTGATGGGTTTCGGGTTCTGTCATCCAGTAGGTATATTTTGTGGTCATGATGTTCAGGGTCTCCAGTTACGGGCAGGGGCATGCCCCTGCCCGTGTCAATATCAGGCTTTCTTAATCTCAGGGACTGTTTCCCCAGCCTCTTTGGATTCAGCAGCTTTTGCTTCTTCCTTGGCCTTTTTTTCAGCCTCTTTGGCCTTCTTAGCCTCTTCTTTGGCTTTTTTAGCCTCTTCTTTCTTACGTTTCTTTTCTACGGCCTCTTTTTCGGCCCTTTCAAACACATCATATCCCAGAAGGGACTCAGCAATGTAGGCTGACATATCCTTCATGATCATAGGGGAGTCAGACGAGCTGATACCCACCTGAAGTCCCTGATAACAGAAGGGACAGCAGGAGACAAGTTCTTTAGCACCCGTTTCCTCGGCCTCCTTGACCCGGCGTACTGCCATGCGGTTCTGGACGTCCGGGAATCCGGCCTTGAGCCCGCCACCAGCGCCGCAGCATCTGGAGTACTGCCGGTTTCTGGGCATCTCAGTAAGTTCCAGGCCGGGAATAGCTTCCATGATGTCCCTGGGAGCCTGAAATCCGCCGGTAGCTCTGCCGAGATGACAGGGATCATGGTAGGTGATGGTCCGATTCACTGGATGCTTAAATTCTATTTTTCCCTGTTTCATAAGCCGGGTCAGATATTCCACGGTATGGAGCACTTCAAAGTTGAGGGGCGCCACCTTGGGGTAATCCTGCATAATGGTCTTGAAACAGCCTGCACAGGAGCTGATGAGGGTGTCGATGCCGAGGCTGTTGAATTGATCGATATTTTCCCTGAACAGTCGCTTGTGTTCAGGGTCACCCATACGCAGCAGAACACTGCCGCAGCATTTTTCATCTTTTCCAAGAACACCGTAATCTATTCCCAATGTTTCCAGGATATTGATGGTGTTAATGGCCACCTGTTTGACATTGGCGTCATAGGATGCTGTACACCCCAAAAAGAGCAATACCTTGGCTTTATTCTTTTTGATGTCAGGGGGCTCGGCAACAACCAGGCCATCTTTCTTGGCCCGGCGTGACCATTTGGTCCTTCCGGCCCTTGGCTGCTGCCAGGGGTTGTCAAAGGTCATGACGCTTTTTCTCAAGGCTTTCTGGGGCTCAAGTGGTCCCAAATCTGCACTGACGACGATCTCCCTCAACTCCTCCCACAGGTTCACCGTATCAATGTGGGCCGGGCAAACCACCTCGCATTGGCCGCAGGTGGAGCACTCGTAGAGGTTCATAATAAAATCGTCAAGCTGTGCCTTTTTAACATCCTTGTAGCCGAATACTTTTTTAAGGAGTTTTTTCAGCGATCCGTTGACCTTATCGCTTTTCATGAGTCTGCCCAGGAAACCCTGCTGGGACCTGGCAATTTTCAGAAAATCAATCACCTTGCGTCTTGGAACAATATCCTCTTTGGAGTCCTGGTCATAGACCGGGCACCAGGTAAGGCATTCACCGCACCCGGTGCAGGCATCCAGCTCAATGAGCCGCTTGATATCCAGCTTATTGATGGGGAGTTCCCTGACCTTTTCCTGGGTGTCTTCGGCTGTTTCATCAACAGGAGCCACTTCAGCTGTTATTTTTTCTTCTTTGGTCATTTTCAATACCCTTTATTATAACTGTTAT
>Ga0208900_1000991_pt1 | contig 16274 bp, 11 predicted proteins | sample AntAceMetag02UKK_FD_184763 | JGI IMG/M metagenome (GOLD analysis project Ga0208900, IMG submission 184763) | Saline lake microbial communities from Ace Lake, Antarctica - Antarctic Ace Lake Metagenome 02UKK (SPAdes) (version 2) | ecosystem: Environmental > Aquatic > Non-marine Saline and... | reverse complement strand
TGTATCCTTGCACTCAGGTAAAAAACAAATCCCAATTCCGCAATGATAAGCCCGTAAAATACCATTTTATTACCGAAAACAAACTGGATCGCAGCTTCGCTGTTTGAAACATAGTAGGCAACAAAGGCGGTCAATCCAAGGCCGACAGCCATCCAGTTATAAACGCTTCTGATAAAAGAATTGACTTTTGTCAGTGCAGTGGGTTGTGAACTTGAAAATGTTTGATTCATAGATTCCTCCAGGGTAAAATTTAGTTTAACACTTATCTGCGAGATAATATAACACGGGAAGGGGATATTTCAAGATTACAATTTGGTTAATCATTCATTTGTGCTATGGTTTTATTAGAATAACAAAAGTTTACATAATATATATTATCGGACAAAATATAAATATGGTTTTTTTTGTAAGCCCATGTCCACCGCTTAAATTTTGTAAAGAACCCAAGATTAGTATTGTTAAAAACATGCCATTGTTTTATAAATTATGACTTTGCTATTGCATGGGGTTTAAACAAAATGAAAACAGCAGCAAAAAATAATGGGCATATGTATACGGTTTCGACCCTGACAAGGGAAATCAAATTTCTCCTTGAAGAACGATTTCCTTTTTTGTGGGTTATTGGGGAAATCTCCAATTATGCCACGCCTGCCTCCGGGCATTCCTATTTTTCCTTGAAAGATACCAATGCCGTCATCTCCTGTGTTATGTTTAAAAATCAGAAACGAGGCCTGAAGTTTCAACCGGAATCGGGCATGAAAATTGTAGGTCTTGCCAGGATTTCTCTCTATGAACCCCGGGGATCCTATCAATTGATTTTTGAACACATGGAACCTGAAGGTGTCGGTTCCCTGCAGGTGGCCTTTGAACAATTAAAAAAAAAACTGGCATCCCAGGGACTTTTTGAAGATGTCCATAAAAAGCCAATTCCTTTTTTATCGTCTAAAATCAATGTGATCACTTCTGGGACCGGTGCGGCTGTCCGGGATATCATCCATGTGGCCTCTAGGCGGTTTTCCGGGTGTCATCTTCAAATTGTGCCGGTTAAAGTTCAGGGTGACACTGCAAAAGATGAGATTGCAAAGGCCATTGAAACCGTGAACCTTGCTTCAAAAAAGGCGGATCTTATCATACTTGCCAGGGGTGGCGGATCCATCGAAGATCTCGCCGCTTTCAATTCTGAATTGGTTGCAAGGGCCATATTCGAATCAAAAATTCCCATTATTACAGGGGTGGGTCATGAAACCGATTTTACCATTGCAGATTTTGTGGCCGATCGCAGAGCCCCTACCCCTTCTGCAGCAGCGGAACTTGCTCTTGTTGACAAAAGCGCATTGATTCAAAGGATTACCCAGCTTAGGGCATCCCTTGTCCACGGCATGGGTCAAAAAATCAATTTCTTTCAGCAAAAATTAGATGACCTTAATCTCCGGCTTAAAAGTCCCGACCGTATAATAGATGATTTAAAAAACCGAATTGAAGAATGTGATCAACGGATGAAACGAACTCTTAAAACCCGGGTTCGACATAACAAGGAGCGGGTCTCCTGGCTGCAAAAGACCCTGGAGACAAGAACGCCTCTGGTAAACATCAGGGAGCACAAACGACAGGTGGACAGATTAACCGTTGCCCTGGGAAAAGGGATGGAGGGGCGTCTTTTTGTCTGGAAAACAAAAACCAGGGAGATGGGGGTAAAACTTTGTGCATTTAACCCTATATCTGTTCTGGATCGCGGGTATAGTATCGCAAGGATTTTACCCGGGAAAAAAATACTCATGGATGCTGCTGATGCTGACCTGGACGACAAAATAGAATTAGTATTATCTAAAGGACGCCTGGTGACCCGGGTGGTAAAATAAATGGCCAAAAAAACATTTGAGATAGCCTTAAAGCAGCTCGAAGAAATCGTTAGGGAAATGGAATCCGGAGATTTAAGCCTTGAACAGGCCGTAAAAAAATATGAAACCGGCATAACCCATTCCAAATATTGTCTGGATATTCTGGATAAAACAGAAAAAAAGATAACCCAATTAACCCGGGGTAATGACGGGTCCATGAAGGAAGAACCCTTTGATAATGAATGAGCTTTCATTTGATTTCTCCGCCTATTTAAAGGTCAATAAAACCCTTGTTGAGGACTCGCTTGCAAAAATACTGGGCCAGTTGGACCCCAGTCGTGAATTGGTTCAGGCCATGGCCCACTCGCTAATGGCCGGGGGAAAACGCCTTCGCCCTGTGCTGGGATTGGCAGCAGCCCAGGCCTGTGGGGGGAACCCCCTTACTGCCCTGCCCGCCTGCTGTGCCATAGAGATGATTCATACCTATTCGCTTATACACGACGACTTGCCGGCCATGGATGATGATGATTTAAGACGGGGGGTTCTAACCTGCCATAAAAAATTTTCAGAGGCCACGGCCATACTGGCCGGGGATGGCCTTTTAACCCACGCCTTTTATGTGTTGACCCGGCCAGATGCTGTGTTTGAGTTCTATCCGGACAAATCGATCCTGCTGGAAATTTTGGCTCGGATTTGTCTTGCTGCCGGTGTAAACGGAATGGTGGAAGGCCAGATGCTGGACATGCAGGCCCAAATAATTGAATCAAGCATTGAATCAAGCATTGAATCAATCATTGCCCAGAATAATATTGGGAATAAACAAGACCTCCTGGATCATCTTAAAAAGATCCATGGCCTGAAAACCGGCCGGATGATACGTGTCAGTGTGGAGGCAGGGGCTTTAAGTGCAAAAGCTGATTCCCAGGCACTTGCGTCTCTCTGTCACTATGCTGATAATATCGGCCTTGCTTTTCAGGTTATGGATGATATTTTAAATGTGGAAGGGGATCCCGATATTATGGGAAAAGCGATAGGGTCTGATGCCTTGCATGATAAAATGACCTTTCCTAGTATCTTGGGTCTTGAACAATCCAGGGCCTATGCAAGGCAATTGGTTGATACTTCGCTTGTTGCTATTTCAGAATTTGATAAACAAGCAGACCCTTTGCGGGCCATTGCCAATTATATTATTAACAGAGATCACTAAATTAAGGTAAGAAATATTGAGTCTGCTTGAACAAATAAAAACGTCTGAAGATATTAAAAAATTATCACGCAATGAACTGCCTTTGCTGGCAGCCGAGATCCGAAGCAGGATCATTGATGTGGTTTCCAAAAACGGCGGACACTTGGCTTCGAGCCTGGGGGCTGTTGAACTGACCCTTGCCATCCATTATGTGTTTGATCTTCCCAAAGACACCCTGATTTGGGACGTGGGTCACCAGGCCTATGCTCATAAACTTCTTACCGGAAGAAATAAGAGTTTTGATAGCCTGCGTCAGTACAAGGGGATTTCAGGATTTACAAAAATGAAGGAGAGCCCCTATGACGGGTTTACCGTGGGCCATTCCTCCACTTCTATTTCCGCTGGCCTGGGGATCTGTTATGCTAAGTACCTGAACGGTGATGAGTCTGATGTGATTTCTGTAATTGGGGATGGATCCTTGACAGCAGGGCTTGCCTATGAAGGATTGAACCAGGCAGGCGATCTGAAACGAAAACAAATTGTAATTCTCAATGACAATGACATGTCCATTTCTGCCAATGTGGGGGCCCTGTCTTCTTATTTGAGCCGGACTTTATCTGCCAAATATCTCCAGAACATGCGAAACCAGTTTGGCGCATTTTTAAAATCTCTCCCCAAAATCGGGGACGACATGTACCAGATTGCCAAACGATGGGAAGAATCCTTTAAAACTTTTGTCACCCCCGGAATGTTGTTTGAGGCCTTTAATTTTGATTATTTCGGCCCCATTAACGGCCATAACCTGGACCATTTGATTGATATCCTCACCAATATTAAAAATCCGGATTCGCCGGTGTTACTCCATGTGACCACCATCAAGGGGAAGGGGTATGGGCCTGCGGAAAAAAATCCCGTCTATTTTCATGGCGTGGGATCTTTTGCGGTGGATACGGGTAAAAGCAATAAACAATCGAATCCCTTGCCCTCCTATACCCAGGTGTTTGGATCCCATATGGTGCGTTTTGCCAAAACCAACGAGAAAATTGTGGCGGTTACGGCTGCCATGCCCGAAGGAACCGGATTAATCGAATTTTCAGAAAAATATCCAGACCGGTTTATTGATGTGGGCATTGCCGAACAGCATGCGGTTACCTTTTCTGCAGGACTTGCTTCCAAGGGGGCAAAACCCGTGGTGGCAATATACTCCACCTTTCTCCAGCGGGCCTATGACCAAATCCTTCACGATGTCTGTATTGACGCCCACCCGGTGGTTTTTGCCATTGATCGGGGGGGGATTGTGGGGGAAGATGGTCCAACCCACCACGGATTGTTTGATTTCTCCTATTTAAGAAGTATGCCCAATATGACCATCATGTCACCCATGGATGAAAACGAACTGGCAAGGATGCTGTTGACCGCCATCAATCATGACGGCCCCATTGCCCTGAGATATCCCAGGGGCAAGGGCCAGGGCGTTGAGATTTTAGAAGATGTTACCCCCGTTGAAATCGGCAGGGCCCAGGTGGTCACGCAAGGGGAGGATCTCATGATCATTGCCATTGGTCAGTCTGTTTATGAGGCAATGGCCGCGGCCAAAGAGTTGGCCTCAAAGGGAATTTTTGCCATGGTCATCAATGCCCGGTTTGTAAAACCCCTTGATGCACAACTTTTCTTGGAAAAAGCCGCCAAAATTAAAAAAATCATTACCGTGGAAGAGCATATGCTGGCCGGTGGATTTGGATCTGCTATTTTGGAGATGTATGCCGATAACGGCATGACGAATCTTGAATTCAAGCGAATCGGTATTGATAATAAATTTGTGGAGCATGGTCCCCAGGACCTTTTAAAAAAAGAGTATGGGGTGGATTCTTCGGCCATTGTTGCAGCAGGTTTAGCGCTGGCAGGGCTGGATTTGGCAGATTCTGATTTAACAAAATGTGGCGCAGATGGTATCCAAAAAAACGCTTAAAAAAAGGATAGACCTGTTACTGGTTGAAAAAGAGTTGATTTCTTCAAGGCCCAGGGCAAAAGCCATGATCATGGCCGGTAAGGTCCTGGTAAACGACACTGTGGTTGACAAGCCAGGTTCCCTGGTGGAGACCAATGCTTGTATAATTGTTAAGCAAGATGACAATCCCTATGTCAGTCGGGGAGGAATTAAACTTGAAAAAGCCTTGAAAACTTTTCCCATATGTGTGAAAAATCTTATTTGTCTGGACATCGGTGCATCCACCGGTGGATTTACAGACTGCCTGCTGCAGTTTGGGGCAAAAAAAGTGTATGCCGTGGATGTGGGATACGGGCAGCTGGCCTGGAAATTAAGGAAGGATGACAGGGTTGTTGTTATTGAGCGGAGTAATATCCGGTATCTGGCCCATGGCGCCATAAAGGAACAAGTTGATATGGTGGTGGCGGATACCTCTTTTATTTCACTTAAAACAGTTATTCCCGCAGCTGAAAAATTTATGCGGGCGGGAACCGGGGTTTTGGCATTGATCAAACCCCAATTTGAAGCAGGAAAGGAAAATGTTGGCAAGGGTGGTGTTGTAAAGGATCCGGAAATCAGAAAAAAGGTGGTTCATGAAATTCAATCTTTTTTTCGAGACAGGGGATATGGGGTTAATGATGTGGTGCCCTCCCCTATTCTGGGACCGAAAGGAAACGAAGAATATGTCATATCTCTTACGTTTCATGGAAAGATAACCTAACACTATTATTTGAATTTCATTATTTAAATATCATTAATTTAATTGTTGAAAGGAGCAGTAATGAGCGAAGAAATCAAAACCATGAGAAATGTGGCTCTGGCAGGCCATGGAGGTGCAGGCAAGACGACTCTTGCTGAGGCTATGCTTTTTAAGGCCGGGGTTACCAACCGCCTTGGACGAGTGGAAGACGGCAATACGGTTATGGATTTCCAACCTGAAGAAATTAAAAAACAGCAGAGTATTAATACATCTTTTATTAAATATACTCACAACAAGCATACCATTACATTGATGGATACTCCTGGCGATCAAAATTTCTTTTCTGCTGCTAAAACTTGTTTTCCTGTTGCCGACGGCATGGTTTTTGTCATTGACGGGGTTGGCGGTCCTTCGGCTATGACAGAAGAAGCCGGTGCCTGTGCCCTTGAATATAATTTACCCGGATTGGTCGTTGTCAACAAACTGGACCGGGAACGATCTGATTTTGATACCTGTGTTGCTGCCTGTAACACGAGTCTTAAGAAGAAAATAATACCCATCTGTTATCCCATTGGCCAGGAAGACAATTTTAAAGGAATTGTCAATATTCTTTCCGGCCAGGCCTATGAATATGATACTGATGGAAAAGCCACAAAAATTGATATACCAAGCGACATGGCCGATGACATTGCTTTGGCAAAGGAAGAATTCATTGAGAACATTGCAGAACTCAATGATGATCTTCTTGAAAAATATCTGGAAGGCGAAGAACTTACCGAAGATGAACTCAAGGCCACTTTTCGTCAGGGGGTTTTGGATGCCGAATTCTATCCGGCCATCTGTACCTCCGCTGTTAAAATGATTGGGATTGATACGGTTTTTAACTTTATTAATGATTTCATGCCCTCTCCCCTGGATCGCGGTGACTGGACAGCAATAGATGCCAATGGCGAACCTGTCATTGTGTCACCGGATCCTGCTGCCGAGTTTTGTGGATTTGTTTTTGCCACCATCGTCGATCCCTATGCAGGTCGACTTTCCCTTTTCAGGGTGATTTCCGGAACCCTGGGCAAAGAAGGCAATATTATCAATGTGACAAAGGACTCCAAGGAACGATTTTCCCAGTTATTGGAAATTGCCGGAAAAGAGCAAAAAACAATTACCAGTGCCCTTCCCGGTTCCATTGTGGCGGTTGCCAAACTCAAAGATACTCTGACAGGTGATACCCTGACAGGCGGCAAAGAGATTCAGATTCCTGCCCCGGCACCCATGCCGCCGGTTATTTCCTTTGCCATTTCTCCGAAATCTAAAAATGATGAAGACAAAATCCACGAAGCAATCCGCAAAATTTTAGAAGAGGACACAGGGCTTCAACTTCGACGGGAAAAAGAAACCAAACAGACCATTCTTTCCGGCCGGGGATTGGTACACATTGAAACCACGGCGGATAAAATCCTAAGAAAATTTAATGTGGGCATGGAGATCGCAACTCCTAAAGTGGCCTACAGGGAAACTTTTAAGAAAAAAATCCGGGTCCAGGGTAAACATAAAAAACAATCGGGCGGCCATGGTCAGTTCGGTGATTGCTGGATCGTACTTGAACCACTTCCCAAGGGCCGGGGGTTTGAATTTGTCGATAAAATTGTGGGGGGCGTCATACCCAAAAATTATATTCCTGCGGTTGAGGCGGGTGTAAGAGAAAGTTCCCAAGCCGGTATCCTGGCCGGGTTTCCCTGTGTGGATTTCAGGGTTACCGTGGATTTTGGTTCCTACCATTCGGTTGACTCTTCTGAAATGGCCTTTAAAACAGCTGGTTCCATCGCCTTTAAAAATGCGGCCAAAGATGCCAGGGCTGCTTTGCTGGAGCCCATCATGAAAGTATCTGTCAAAGTGCCTGAAGATGCAACAGGGGACATCATGGGGGACATGAATTCCAGGCGCGGCCGTGTCCTAGGTATGGATTCTGAGGGAGACAAACAGATCATCAACGCCCTTGTTCCCATGTCGGAAATACTCAGGTATGCACCTGACCTAGGTTCCATGACCGGCGGACGGGGAACCTTTACCATGGAATTTGAGCATTATGACGAAGTTCCGGGTGATCTCGCCCAGAAAATAATCGAACGGGTAAATGCAGAAAAAGACGCATAAACAATAAAAAGCAGGAAAGAACGAGTAAGCAAGAACAATTGTACAGACAAACGATAGCGAAAACAAAGCAAGGCAAAGGATTTGCCCCTTTGTTCTCGCTATCGTTTATTTAACTGAATCAGATACCGGTCGGATTTTTCAAAGGGAAGCTGATAATGGTCTGTCCTGATCTCGAATTGAGATTTGAGATCAGGCGTTATTTCATCCGGGGCGTGTTTTCCCTTGAGGGCATATATTGTCCCCCCAGGTTTTAGCAATGGAAGGGAAAAGCCGACAAATTTTTCAAGCCCGGCAAAGGCTCGTGAGATCACAGCATCATAGGCATTCATATGGGAATCATCACGGGCAAGCTCCTCCACTCTGGCATGTACCGCTTCAATATTTTTCAGTCCCAGGGTCCGGATCACATGTTTTAAAAAATTAACTTTTTTTCTGGATGAATCCACCAGAACAAAATCAAGCTGGGGATTGAGAATTTTCAAGGGTATAGAGGGGAATCCCCCGCCCGTTCCCATATCCATGATTTTTTTTTCCTGTCCTAAAAAGGGCTGAACCGCAAGGGCATCGATAAAATGCTTTTCAGCCATGGTCTTTTGCTCAACAATTGCCGTCAAGTTGATCTTTTTATTCCATAGGATTAATTGTGCCCCATGGGCCGCCATCAAGGATATCTGTTTTGAAGTAATATCCACGGCTATTTTCTCACATCCTTGTTTCAGACGATCAGAAAACCCAAGCATATCTGGATTTGTTGAACCAGAATTTATTGAATTTGCTAAATCCATTTTGTATCCTTAATTTCCCAGCAGCAGGCTGGTATTGGTGTAAAAAGTACCGGCCACACAGGCTGTCAAAAGACAGGCAAATGTAGCGGCGATTAAGGCCTTAATGGCGACCCCGGCAATGGCTGATGTCCGTTTCGGGGCAAGGGCTGTAAGCCCCCCCACAAAGATAGCCATGGAAGCCAAATGGGCGAATCCGCATAACGCATAGGCAGCCACAACCGCAGACCTGGGGTGGATCAGACTTTTTTGGGCCAGGGCCAGGGCAAGATCCTGATAAGAGATCACTTCGGTTAAAATAATCCGTTCTCCAATGATCCGGGAAATTATGCCGGCATCCACAGGGGGGATACCGATCATCAGGGTAAACGGATAAAACAGATACCCCAGAAAAGATTTCAACGACCACTCCATGGGGATTTCTATCCACTGGCTGACCATATTGCCAGCGCTCCCCAGGATAAGATCGACCAAAGCCACAAGCCCCATCACAGCGATCAAGAGTGCCACAATACTGAAAATAACCTTAAGCCCGGATGCGGCACCATTGATAATGGCTTCAAAAAGACAAGATTCACGTTCATAGTAAATATCCACAACCTTGCCAAGGGTTTGAGGGGTGCCAGATTCAGGGAAGATAAGTTTTGACATGACCAGGGCTGCAGGAGCCGATAAAAATGAAGCAGATATCAGGTGTCCTGCAATAGAAGGAAACTGTGCCTGTAATGTAAAAACGTAAAATGCAAGGACGTTGGATGCCACAGTTGCCATGCCTGCCGTGAGGATGGTGCACAGTTCAGACCGGGTCATTTTGTTAATATAAGGTTTGATGGTAAAAGCCGATTCGATTCCCACAAAGATATTGCTGGCTGCGCAGAGGCTTTCGGCACCGGAAATTCTCATCAATCGTGTAAAAAGTTTGGCAAATAGTTGGATAATAAAGGGTAAAATGTTGTAATAATACAACACAGACACAAGCGCTGAAAAGAAGATAATCGTAGGAAATGCCTGAAAGGCCAGGATGAATCCAATTGACCCCTGGACACCGGGCGGAAAAGCCAGGGGCCCAAAGACAAATTGCCCCCCCGCAGATGCAGTCCCAAGTACCATTACGGCCAGATCATTTATCGCCTGGAACAGGGTAACCCCTGCAGGAAGAACAAAAATGAACAAGGCAAAAATAAACTGGAGTCCGAGCGCCCAGCCAAGCAGATGCCAATTAATCTTCTGGGTATTTTTAAAGATAACGCGTGATATTAACCATGCAATGGCCAACAGTCCGAAGATCCCAGCAAAACTGACCAAATTATAGATATCCATTTTTTATCTTCCTATTTTCCTAAAATCGGTCCAGTCCTTGAAGCTAAAATTGATCAGCTAAAATCGGTCATAGGGCCTTATGATGACATCAATCCCCATATCCTTTTTTAAAATTTTTTTAAAGACTTTAGCCGCTTTTTTTTGGGAATATCTACCTGTCCTCACAAGATACCAGGTGGTGTTCTTGTGTCCTTTTAATTCAAGAATTCTTGCCGGATATCCATTTTTTTCAAGTTTTTTTCGCATCAGCAGGGCATTGTCTTTAACCTGACAAGCTCCTATCTGTAGTTCATAATCTTCAGAAGCAGTTGCCGCTGCAATTGTTGAAACCGGCGAAGATTTTTTTTTGGTTTCGGCCATTGGACTCTGTTTTTGCATCAGTCCTTCAAGTTTTTCCTTGGCATAGACCTTATCGGGTTCAATTAAAATTGCTTGTTCATAGGCTTGTTTCGCTTTTTTGGGTTGATTCATATTTGTGTGTAAATCCCCCTTTAAACAAAGTGCCAGATAAAACTTTGGCATAAGTTCAAGGGTTTTATTGATATCTTTGAGACTTGCCCCATACTCTTTGAGTTCAGCCCTGCAGATAGCCCTGTTAAAATAGGCAAAATGATTGTCAGGGGATAGAGAAATTTCCTTATCATAATTTTCAATGGCTCTGGTATAATCTTCTTTATAATACCAGGCCACGCCCAGATTGCTGTACAATCCCTTTAAATCAGGCAAAATCTTTTTTACCTGCTCAAAATCATTTATGGCCGCATCGTATCGATTTAATTTCATGTAGGCCACCCCGCGGTTTTTATACGCATTTGGATTTTGGGGTGCCATCTCGATCAGTGCCGTAAAGGAATCAACGGCTTCCTGGTTTTTGTCCTGTTTTAAAAAATTGACTCCGTTTTCAAATAACTCTTTTTCGGAAGCAGCAAAAGCAGTTGAACTGCAGTAGATGGCAAGAACAATTACAAATAAAAATTTTTTCAAGTAGTCCCTCCAAAATTTATATATTCATATATATATAAAATGAAGTCTAATAAATGGAATAGGTAAACACAATAAAAAAAAAGATAAAAAATAAAAAAATAAACATGAAGGCTCATTTGTTGCTGAAGCCATAATAAGAATTGTTGCAAAAGCCATTAAGGTCTTGACAAACAAGGGGAAAAAGTATACATAATCGCATTTCAAACGTTAATTTTAATCTGGATTCAAGTTAATAAAATCGCATAAAAGTTTAGTAAATTCAATATATAGCAATGCCTTTGGCAATATCTGCATTTTTTATATTGTTTAAAGGAATTTATTTTTATTCATAAGGATGATTAAAAAATGATCAGAGATCTAGAAAGGGTAAGAAACATTGGAATCAGTGCCCATATTGATTCCGGCAAAACCACACTTACTGAAAGAATTTTGTTTTATACGGACAAGATTCACCAAATCAATGAAGTCAGGGGTAAAGACGGTGTCGGCGCTGTCATGGATTCAATGGAGCTTGAAAGGGAAAGAGGCATCACCATTGCCTCTGCCGCCACCCATTGTGAATGGGACAACCATGCCGTCAACATTATCGACACACCTGGCCATGTGGATTTTACAGTTGAAGTTGAGAGGTCTTTGCGAGTATTAGATGGTGTTGTCCTTATCCTCTGCTCTGTATCCGGTGTTCAGTCTCAGTCCATTACCGTGGACCAGCAGATGAAACGCTATGAAGTTCCTTGCATTGCCTTTGTCAACAAGTGTGACAGGTCCGGCGCCAACCCCCTTAAGGTTAGCGGTCAGTTAAGAGACAAGCTGGGACATAATTCGGTCATGATGCAGTTGCCAATCGGCCTTGAAGACAAACATGAAGGTATTGTCGACCTGGTTACCATGAAAGCCTATTATTTTGAAGGCGACAATGGGGAGATCATGGTTGAAAAAAAGATTCCGGCAGATTTGCTGGAAGAGGCGAATGCAGCAAGGGAAGTGATGCTGGATGAAGCATCTCTCTTCTCTGATGACCTGACCGATGCCCTTTTGGAAGAAAGTGAAATCACCACAGAAATGATCATGGCTGCCGTGAGAATCGGTACCATCTCAAGAAAGATGACCCCTGTTTTCCTTGGATCTGCTTATAAGAACAAGGCGGTACAGCCTCTGCTCAATGCGGTTCTTAACTACCTTCCCTCTCCCTTGGACATTGAAAATGTGGCCATTGATATGGACAACAACGAAGAGACGGTTGCCCTGGAAAGCGTTTTTGACAAACCCACCGTGGCCCTGGCCTTTAAGCTTGAAGACGGTCAATACGGCCAGCTCACCTATATCCGGGTATACCAGGGGTGCATCAACAAGGGAGACACCCTTGTTAACTCCAGGGACGGCAGAAAGATCAAAGCCGGCCGCCTGATCCGCATGCATTCCTCCCAGATGGAAGAAGTGGATGCCATCCCGGCCGGTCATATCGGTGCCATGTTCGGGGTCGATTGTGCCTCGGGCGATACCTTTGTATCCCCATCCGTCAATTATTCCCTGATCGCCATGCATATCATGGAACCGGTTATTTCCCTTTCCATTGTCCCCAAGGACAACAAGGCCCAGATCAATATGTCAAAGGCCCTGAACCGATTCACCAAAGAAGACCCCACATTTAAGACCTATGTGGACCATGAAACCGGAGATACCATTATCCAGGGCATGGGTGAGCTTCACCTGGAAGTTTATGTGGAAAGAATGAAACGCGAATACCAGGCAGAAGTTGAAACCGGAAAACCCAGGGTCGCCTACCGAGAGACCATTACCCGAAAAGCCCCCTTCAATTATACCCATAAAAAACAGACCGGTGGTTCCGGACAATTTGGTAAGGTGATGGGGTTCCTTGAACCCTGTGAAGAAGAGTTTGAATTTGTCAATAAAGTCACCGGTGGCAGGATTCCCACCCAATATATTTCTTCGTGTGAAAAAGGATTTCGCGCCTGCATGGCAAAGGGCCCCAACCTTGAATTTCCGGTTACAGGTATCAAGATTACACTTGAAGACGGTGGGTTTCATGCGGTTGACTCCTCTGAAATGGCCTTCCAATCTGCTGCCAGGGGAGGGTTTTTGGAAGGCTATGCAAAGGCAAAACCGGTTATCATGGAACCTATCATGAAGGTGGTTATTGAAACCCCCAATGAATTCCAGGGTTCTTGCATGGGACTGATCAACCAGAGAAGAGGCATTATCCAGGGCTCCCAGGAAGAAGGGGTCATGTCCGTGGTGGAATCTCAGGTTCCCCTGTCAGAAATGTTCGGCTTTTCAACCATCCTTCGATCCGGCACCCAGGGCAAGGCACAGTTTACCATGGAATTTGCTTCCTACAAACAGGTTCCCCAGTCCGTGGCTGAAGAAATATCTAAAAAGAAAGCAGACGAAAAAGCTGCAAAAAATAAATAAGACCCTTATCTAAAGAGAGGAATTATGCTTAAAAAAGATCTCATTCTCAAAAGCCCGGTTGAACGAGCCATTGGCATTGAAAATATAGCAAAAGGCCAATTCGGAGCTGTTCTTTCCCGGGCAGGCGTTGGCAAAACCAGTTTTCTTGTTCAGATTGCCTTGACACAATTGCTGGCCGATCAAAAAATACTCCATGTGAGCCTTGATGATCCCATGGACAAGATTAACCTGAGATATGAAGAAGCCTATACAAACCTGGTGGACAATATTGGCTATGTGGATCCCCAGAAGGCGGTTCGCCTGTGGGACGATATCTGCCCCAACAAGGTGGGTATCAGCTACACTGAATCTACCTTTAATACCGATAAAATTAGAGATTATTTGAAAAGTTTCAAAAAATCAGACCTGGCCCTTCCCTCTATCATTGTGATTGACGGCATCAATTTTGATAAAGATGTCTCTGCCATACTGGAAGATCTAAAAGGCCTGAATCAGGAATTTGGCGTTTTTATCTGGTTTTCCATGAAGAGTCATAGGGAAGAAGCCTTGAGTGAAGACGGTTTTCCGGTTCAGCTGGAAGCGGTAAAAAATCTCTTTGACAAAGCCGTTTTTCTCCAGCCGGTTGATGACAAGATTGAAGCCGTAATTTTAAAAGATGGTGACAGGATAGATCAAAAACACAAGCTGAATCCCGCCACAATGATGTTGGCTGAATAACAATAGGATGTTGGCTGAGTAAGTTTTATTTTTAACCAATCGTCATTTCTAATCGTCATTTGATGCCCCGGGTTTTTATCCAAAGATCCGGGGCATTTTTTTTCAACTTATCATACCCACTGCCTGATAAAATTTTCAATGGACTGAAAAACCCGTTCCACCCCCCTGCCCGTTAAAATACCATGTCGATCATAATCAAAAAGATAATATTCCTTTACCTTGGATCCAAGCTTTTCGAATAAGCGTTGGGTTCCCTTGGGGCTGACCACAGGATCCTTTCTGGATTGAACTACCAGCACTGGTTTTTCCATTGTTTTTAACTTGGGGGATAGCTGATCCATCAGCATTTCAAGCTGATGAATACCTGCAACAGGATTTCTGGTATAATTGATATGGGGATTTTCCGGGTCATTTTCAAGAAATTCCTTTGCAATGGAAGACAAGTGAATTTTTTTGATCATGCTGTTCCAGGCATCAATGGCCGGCACAAAATATGATCCCAGGTCATTGAGCTGCATGGGAGGTGCCACGGCAAAAACGGCTTGATAATCTTTCACCCGGCAGGCAAGTTCAAGGGCAAGACCTGCTCCGGTTGAAAAACCTCCGATGATTATTCGCTCACAGGAATGTCTGAGTACCACATGGGCTTCCTCAACAGATTCCACCCATTGTTCATAGGGTGTGCTGGCCAGATCCTCCGGGGCGGTACCATGGCCTGCAAGGCGGGGGACAAAAACTGTAAATCCTTTTCCCTGGAGATATTGGGCACAAGATTTCATCTCTTCGGGAGCTGCCATATATCCGTGGATCAGCAGAACACCGGCAATTTCATTATCATGTTTTAAAAATAAGGGTCGGCCAATTCGTTTTTTCTTTGATTCGCCTTCAATAAAATGGGTATTATAGGCGTTGCTGAAATCCACATTCATTTTTTCCATTAAACGTCCCTTCACAAGTTCCAAAATCTGTCCTCGAGATTTCTGGGCAATTTTTTTGAGACAAATTTCAGCCGCGGTAACCGGTTCAACCTCATTGGCCATGACGACAATGGGATTTTCCATTCGGATGGTATGGAAGTCTGAACGGATAAAAAACCGGGCCTGGTCTTTAAAAAACCGGTCCCCTTTAATTTCAATCATCCGGGTTTTTTCGGCGAGCAGCAAAAAATTTTCTATCCGCTTGTATCGATCATTGATTAGCAGATGGATCTGGTTTTTCTGGAAGATATCAGACACATAACAAATTTTGTTTAACAAAAGGCAGGTAATGGCATAATAGACCTTGCAGGAGAATTCGTATATATCTATGCCTTCTTTCTTATAGGGAAAATGCTTTAGAATGCAGGCCATGACATGATCGTAATTCAGGGTGGTCATGTTATAAACAGCAGACATATACCGTTTCATGATCCCATTGGAAATTTGTTTTGAAATTTGTTTTGAACTGATGTCATCATCAAACCGCACCCGCCGTTTGACCGTCAGCATGCTTTCAATATACGCATCATTCAGATAGGGATTAATTTCAATGGGATCTCCAAACCGGATGGTAATATCCACCCCTGAAAAAAGCATTCCCCCTTCGGTTATAAGTTCGTCCATCATTCTTTTTGAGGGTTCTTTCAGAATTGTTTTTGCGATTGACCCTATAATATTATCCCTGGCATTGCCGGGGTAATAGGTAATGTTTACAGGAATGATGGAAGTTGTTTGGGCCAGTACCCGATCCAAATCGGTTATTTTGAGGCTTTTTACCAGTCTGTTAAATTCAAGGTTCCTCTCGGAAAGTCTGCGCAGCCGTTCCCGGAAAAATTCGCACCGCAGGGCAAGGGCTGCAGCCCCGGTATGGGGCCGGCAAACCCCTGTATCATCGGTTAATAGAAATTTATCATTTTTAACCAGTTTTTTATTTTTAACCATCATGCCTTCGGGAAAAATAATCCATTGGACATTACCCGATAGCAGGGTTTGTAAAATCAATTCGTCCCGGTTGGGATCATGGGTGGAAACGGCTCCTAACTTATTTAAAAATCCTTCCAGAACCGGAATCTCAAACAACTCTCGGGCAGCAAGGGACCAGACCTGTTTTTGGGTAATGGTATGGATATGGTATGGCAAAAAAATGGTTTCAATTCTTGTGAAATGGTTGGCGCAAAATATAACGGATCCATCCGGAA
>Ga0208900_1000989_pt1 | contig 16301 bp, 14 predicted proteins | sample AntAceMetag02UKK_FD_184763 | JGI IMG/M metagenome (GOLD analysis project Ga0208900, IMG submission 184763) | Saline lake microbial communities from Ace Lake, Antarctica - Antarctic Ace Lake Metagenome 02UKK (SPAdes) (version 2) | ecosystem: Environmental > Aquatic > Non-marine Saline and... | reverse complement strand
AATCAGTTTTTAACATAATATCGTTAAGCGAAAAAACTATCTTCCCATCGCTCTCTTCAAAACCCTTTGCTCCTATTTTTTCCGTAACACTTGCCAAACTCAACTTTTCTTTTGCCACCTCACTCACGGGAAAACCCAAACTAAAAACTGCTGCACCTACACTTTTTACAAATTTTGAGCTTACTTTATACTCTTTTATCTTTTGCACAAACACCATTGCATCTTCATTGTAGCACTTATAAAATAAACCTTCTTTGAAAAGAGTGAAAAGTGTTTTATCTGCACTTGTCTGTATTTTTTCTGCTATTGTCATATTATGGCTATTTCAAAAAATAAATTATTAACATGATTTTTGCTCAACTCGGCATAGTTTAAACAAGTTCAACTCTGCTCTCGTTTTTCGCAAAAAAATCGACCCGCAAAGCGGGTATTATAAAAACTCCCTGTCCGCCGAAAAGGCGGAACAGGAAGTTTAAGTGTCAAAAGTGTCAAATCGCTTCGCTAATCAAAGTGTCAATCCTTAAGGCAACGCACAGAGAGCCCGTACGCCCTGTAGCTGCTGAACATGTCGGCACTGCTACTGTAGAAGAGCAAGTACCGCGAGAGGGTACCATCTACGGTACTAGACCAATAGTTGCCGAGGGAACCCACACTGCTGAGCGAACCATTGCTGCGGCTGCGGCTGCCTGCCACGGGCAACTTAAGCGGTGAGGCGAAAGCCCCTGCTGCATTATTGCTGCTCCAACTTGTACGCTCGGCTTCCCATTCTGCTTCGGTTGGTAAGCGGTAACCACTTGGGCAAGGGTTGTTAGTGCCGCTTACACCCTGCCATAAATTATCGTTTTGTGGGTTACGCCAGTCGTAAGGGCTGCTGCCGTTAGTAATAAAATCGCCATGCCCGGGTGTATCGCTTATAGCCAATGTTGCTGTTGTGTTTGATGTTTTGCTTTCGTGTCCGTCGGCTGCACGTCCCCATTGATACAGGTCGCCGTAAGAATCGGAATCGGTGCTACTAGTGGCTACTTGTGAAGCGCCAAGATTGCGGTCCATCCATACTTCTCCTGTGGTGGGGTTGGTTACGTTAGGTGGTGGAGGTGCCGAAGCAGCTCCACCAATCATATTGGTCCAATCTGTTCCGTTATAAATTTGCGCTTCGCCATTGTCGCCACAGTTGGTGCAGAAAACGATTAGCCCGGTTGCGGGGGCGGAAATTGCATCGCGCTGGGTTTCTGTCATACGTGGTGGTAAAAAGCCCTTGGTAGTGCTTTTTACTTCGAGCATTGCCGAGCCGTCGGCGCTGCTGCCATCAGTGGTTACTGCTACCTGTGCGGTTAGGGTGTAACTTGCTATTAGGATAGCTGCCAAAAAAAATAATTTTAATGTTTTCATATTTCTTATGTTTTTAAAATTTTTGTGATTATTCATTTTCTTTTTTATTCAAGTTAAATGCTTTTTTACTTCCATACATTGCGCCCAATGCCAGCAGTACAACTACTCCGCTACCGATGGGTGCGCCTCCGCCCATGGGGGTATTCCCTCCGCTTGGCGAGTCTCCTCCATTGGGAGAAGGCTGGGCATAAATGCCTGATGAAATTGAAATGCTTACAACAAAAAGTAAGATGTTGAATATTCTTCTCATAACAATAGTTTTTTATTGGTTGAATACTTTTGTAGCAAATGTGCCATCTTCAGCAACAATATGTATAAGATACAAGGCCTGCTTAGCTACCAATGGAATTGCATTGCTCTTCTGCGTAATATCTTGCTTGAGCAATTGCTGCCCCAAAACACTGTAAACCTCTAATTTTGCATTAATATCAGGGGCCTCGTTTGTCAAGAAATTAACATACAATGTATTATTTGCAAGGTAACAGGTCACATTAAGATCTTTCGGTTCTTCAATTTGAGTAATCGTATTTTCAAAATGTATATTGAAATTTTTTACTGCCCCTGTTGTATAGGCAAACAAATACTCCGGGTTAGTACGTAAATCCTGCACATAGTTTTGTGCCACATCCTCAAGATAAACTGGAATATTGGGATCGATGCTTTGCAGTTCGGTAGCCTGAAAAGTATAGTTACCACTTTGTCCTGCTTCGAAATAGAGCGGTACAGTTTCATTACCACTTACCGAAGGAAGGGTATTTATGGCCATGTTTTCCCCATTGCATTTTGTGTACAAAATCGGCACATCTGTGCTGTTGGACATCATTTTGTGTGCATCGTAAAGCCGATCGACTTGCGCTGTAGCGTTGGGGTTAAAACGAATTGCTGTTTGGGTTGTAATGTTATTACCAGTGGCCTTTAGTACAAGCATGTGGTTCACCTCTGTGTTTTTATAAAACGGCTGTACTCCATATCCCCGGTCGCTATTGTCTAAAGCTAAAGTGCCTGTCCCGGTAGCCCTGACAAAAAATCCCTGGCCCGATGGAATATACTGGCTTGTTGTATTTCCACTCGTAGCTCCTTTGAGGTAAAGTACATAATCGCCATTTGATCCAATGGTAGGGTCGAATAGGTGAAAAGTACCGTTTAATTCGCTCGGAATTGCAACTTCATCCCAATCGAGAACAGATGGATAAGGATTACCCATAAGGTTGTAACCTTTAAGAGCACCGCTATAAGTAAAGGCCATACTTTGGCTTCCTGTATTCGTGATCCCAGAAAATACTTCAGTGGTCGCAGTCCCAGCCATCGACCAAAGACTATAACCCTGCATGGGACTCAACTGCTCGCTCAACGAAGTAATATCAGTCCAAATGTCTGTGGCTTCGGCATACGACTGAATATAGTCTCCAACAAACATTCCCCCTAAAGCATTGGTTATAGGAGAAGAGATGAGGTGCCATTGGCCATTGGTGAGATAACGTTCCACATTGGCCTCGCCACCGCCGGTGTAGGCTACACTGCCCAGATCGATGAGCGAGGCATCGCCCGTGGCATCGGATTTTAGGGTCAGGTCGCCACCACCGGAAATATCCAGTGTGGAGCCCAATTCCACTTTTATGCTTGTTCCCGGCTCAACCTTTAATCCCTGTGCGGATAGCAGGGAGCCCACGACTACAAACATTGCAATTAGTAAAACGGTTTTACATTTCATAAGCATTTAATTTAATGAATAATTATTTATGAGTTTCGTTTTTTTTATGTTGGGTAACTTGTCTATAAAACCCCTTCTTATCGTTTAACTATGGGAAATCAGCTACAGTAAACCAACATTTTGTCGAACAGTGTCTTTTGGTTTTTTTTATCGGATTTAAAAGATACTGCACTGATTTTTTTCTTCAATTTCATTTCCGATCATTTTTAGCCACTATATTTAAGGAAATCTTTGTTCAACCCAACTTTATTTAATTTTTTGCCAGATAGGCATCAATTCTGTCGCCAACATTTTTTTGTAAATTCCGATACCAAAAAGCATAATCATAGCGGTGATAGACTCCTTCGGCGTAAGGACCAAATTCGAGTGTTTCCACATCTTCAGCAGGGATGGTCGTCATAAGGCCGCCGGTTGATGTTTTTATTTGTGCCCCACAATAGTTTTCCACTTCCCTGATAAATTCACCGGTGGCATCGTTAAAGAACACTGCCCCCAGGTTTATCGTTGAATCGGCATATAAATCGTCCGTTCGCCAGTTGAGCGGGTTGATGCAATGGGCGCCCGGCAATAACATGGGGCCACCTGCCGAAGTTACAGATTGTGTATTGTATGCAACCACCACTCCAACATCAGTAGCATTTTGTGCAAAAGTTAAGCTGGAAGCAGAGAGGTCGGCATCAGTTACTGAATATCCTAATAAGTAAGCAGCCACCATTCGGTTGCGTAATTCCGCATCTCCACCGAAACGGGTTTTTATGAGTTCGATCAATGCCATCGATCCCTGGCTATGGCCTGCGATGATGAAGGGCCGATCAGTATTCAGGTTTTGAATGTAATACTCGAAAGCATCCTCCACATCAACGGCGCCTTGTTTGAATTCTTTGGTGTCGGTGGCAAGCGCGACACCAGTCATATCAACATTAGTTGACATTTGACGGTAATACGGAGCAAAAACATTTGCTTCTGCCTCAAATACACTTGCCTGCGATTTAAAAATTCCCAAGGCCAAGGCTCGTTCTTCATTATTGGTAATATCCATTGCACCGGTAATATTGCTACTTACTGTTGGATATACATAAAAAACATCCACATCCTTACCGGGAGATGGCAACGAGACCCAATTATCCGGATTAGTATATTCAAGTTTTGATGTAGAATCATCATCATCGTCTTTGTTACAGCCACAATAAAGCACCGAACATGCGATAAACACTAAAATTAATGACATTGCGTAATTGTATCCTTTTCCCCTCTTCATTGATTTTGTTTGGTTTTGATTCATTTTCAATTTGGCTATTAATCCTTAAAACACATTTCGAAGAATCTTCAAAGCTGGCATTAACTTTTATCTTCAGTCTTGTTATTTTCTTGCGTACGTTTATTAGAATCTTTTTTAATATCAGTATCACCTTCCACTACCTGACCTTTTAAATAACCAGGCAATTCCATGCCTGCAGATTTAAAAATATCATCTAAAGGAGGAATAGAACCTAACATACCTTGTAAGAAATTAGCTGTTGAAGTTTTACCATTACTATTTTGACCGCTTTCCCAAACAGTTACTTTGTCAATTTTAATGTTTTTTATTGCCTCAACCTGGGTTTTAACCAGATCTGGCAGTTTGTCTGCAATCATCAGCAAAACGGCATCTCTAGGGTTATTTCCTGCTGCTTTAACTATATTATTGAAACCTTCGGCTTGTTTACTTAGAATTTCAAGGGTACCTCGTGCTTCAGCATCCATTTTTGCAAAAATAGCATCCGCTTCCCCTCTTGCATGTCTTCTAATTTTTTCGGCTTCGGCTTCGGCTTGGATTTCAACTTTCTCTTTATCAATTTGAGAAGGGACTACAATGTCGGCATATTGACTTGCCTTATCTCTTAATGCTCTAACTTGTTCAGCTTCTTTTTCAGCAGTATAGGCTTCTTCTTTAGCTTTTGCTTCTTTTACCTTTTCAGCTGCAGTGGCTTTTCTTAATGCTTCAGCTTCCTTTTCACGTCTATCCGAATGAGAATTTGCAATTGTAATTTGCGCAAGGTTTTCTCCTTCAACAGCAGTTGCATTTGCTATGGATGTTTTGATACGTTCGGTTTTGCTAGCTTCTGCTTCTCCAATTTTTGCGGCAGCTATTCGAGCAGCAATCTCAACTCTTTCAGTTTTGTTTGCCTCGCTTTCGCCAATATTTGCATTTGCATTTGCCTCAGCAGTTTTAATTCTTTCCTTTTGATTCGCATTTGCTTCTCCAACTTTTGCATCTGCATTTGCATCAGAAACTTGAATTCGTTGCTCTTTGTGCGCATTTGCCTGACCAATAGAACCATCTCTATCTTTTTCGGCTACACTTTTTCGAGCATCGTTTATTGCTTTAGCTGCAGCTTCTTTACCCAAAGCTTCAATATAACCAGATTCATCATTAATATCAGTAACGTTTACGTTGATTAACTTTAATCCAATTTTTTTCAATTCAGCCTCTACATTCGACGAAACTGCACTTAGGAATTTATCGCGGTTGTTATTAATTTCCTCAATATCCATTGTGGCAACAACCAAACGCAATTGACCAAAAATTATATCTTTAGCCAGGTTATGAATTTCGCTTTGCGCCAGACCCAACAATCTTTCGGCAGCATTATTCATTACACCTGGTTCGGTCGAAATACCCACAGTAAATCTTGACGGAACATCAACACGAATATTTTGTCTTGAAAGGGCACTTGTTAAATTCACCTCTATGGAAATCGGTGTTAACTCCAAAAACTCATAGGCCTGAATAATTGGCCATATAAAAGCAGCGCCGCCATGAATCGTTTTGGCCGATCTGCTTTCATCATCCATACCTTTACCTACCTTGCCGTAAACAACCAATATTTTGTCGGAAGGACATCTCTTATAACGCCTAAATAGTGAGAAGATGAGTGTAAATAGAAATACAACTGCTGCGCCTACAATAATTAAAACATACTGTCCCATAATTTAAAATTTATTTTGAACTTAATTTTACTATTAAAACATTGTTATTTGTTACATCAATAATATCAACCAATCCTCCGGTCGAAATATCTTCATCATCATCGGTTATTGCATCCAATGTTTGAAAAGTTCCCTCTATTTTTAATTGTACTTTGCCCATCGCTTTTCTATTGTTTTTAATTACAAGATATACTTCACCAATTGATCCAATAGATTTTTTTAAATTTACATTTCCACTTTCGGTTAATTTACTCATTAAATAAAATATTGTTGCCATAGCCAACATCATTAGGATACCAGCGATACTTGAGCATAATATTACAGTCAACACACTGTATCCCCCCTGAATACAGGCTAATCCTGTCCACGAAAAAATTGTAAAAAACCCAACTAAATTTTTAATCGTAATAAACTGAAATGGTATTCCATCATCGATATCACCATCAAATTCAGCGTTTCCATCTCCTCCAAAAAATGTTATTACCATGAAAAAAATAAAAATCACAGAAGATGGTAAAGCAATTATCCAATATACTTGTTCCATCGTTGTCATTAAAGACCACCATTGTACAAATCCTTCATTCATAATTTTTGTTTTAATCGTTTATAAAAGTAATATTTTCATGGAATTTACAAATAGTATTATTTTTATTTTTAACGGTTTGCGTGTATGTGCAGTAGCGGATTAGATGCAGTTGTTTTTTTACTTGATAGGGATGGTGGTGGTTTTATGGTGTTGGTGAGGCTTTGTTTTTCTATGCGTTTGGCAAGGTCGTGAGTTTCATTTCTCTTCATTTCGTGGGCTTGGCTAAACCACATTATTTATTTGAGCGCATAGCGCATCGGATGAATAAACCTCCATGAAAGTTTTTTAATCTGGATTAACTAATTCGAAATTGAAGGTCTGTGAAAACCACTTGGATGTGGTTAATTTAGATACCCTTTATTCGATCAATAAAGGTAGAAAATGCACTGTCGTCAATATTTCCTGACTTATTAGACTGCTCGATAAGTAAGTCGCCTTCAGGGTTTCTAAGATAAAATTTGAATATGTAATTTGCACCTTCATTTATTCCAGCTTTTCCAAACCTCAAATCAGCCAAAAACAGTCCGTCTTCATCCTCATCAACATGATAATAGCCTTTGGTGAACCTAATCAGTTTTTTTAAACTTTCATCATTAGCGATGGCCTGCAACTTATCATCATTTCTTGGGATGTAATAAAACTCGCGGGGTTTTTCCGCATCTAAGTTCGAGTACAATCCCATATAATACCCACTTTCAGTTTCTGCTATTCCCATCCATAAAAAATTGGTCAGAGGCAAAGGCGCTGTCATATATCTTTTATAATCAATATCCTGTTTTGCAAAGGCATTTTTAAATACAGCGTTCATGTAGATCTTGTTTCCTACGGTTCCAAAAAGGTATAGCGATGTTATTAAAACCGTGGTAACCATTAATTTTCGTCTGAATACTGAAGTCCGATTAAGGAACATAATTATGAGGAGTGCCAAAACTATTGGCAGGGTATAGAACACATCTACAATACCAATTGTACCGAACTCAACCCTATAATCCGAAAAAGGTAAAAATGCCCCGGTTCCATAAGTGGTAAAGTAATCTAATAGCGGATGTGTAAATGCCGACCAGAAGATCAGATTCATCCATTCAAATTTTGTAACACTCATTTTCTTTCGGTGAATTTGATAGGCAAACCATCCCAATAGGGGTGCCAGTAGAAATGCGAAAACAAGTGAATGGCTAAATCCTCTATGTACAAACAGGCCATCTACTTCGTTAAAAAAAGGTGTGATCAACACATCTAAATCGGGAATTAATCCCCCAACGGCTCCCCAGATGATCGCTTTGTTTCCAGCTTTTTTTCCTAAAACCACCTCACCTACTGCAGCTCCTAATACTACTTGTGTTACTATATCCACGACACTTAAATTTTCAAATTACCTAAATACTTTTGTATAAATTAATCTTAATTTTAGTTGTATCAAACAATTGATTAGACTACAAATATCAGGTAAAATTGTTCATTTAATTTGAGTTAATAATAGGGCTCTGAGCTTATAGCCAAATTAAAAATAAGCCACTCGTTTCCCGTAAAAAACAATACCGGGTATTCTTTAAACCTGTGAACCTTTTTTGTTGGGCGTGTACAAAAGGTATATTCAAAATAACAAATTATGAACATCAGCCTTCAACAACGGATTTTTGGAATATCAACTTTTGCAATATCATTAATGATCTATTTGCTTACTATCGAGCCATCGGCCAGTTTTTGGGATTGTAGCGAGTTTATCGCCTGCGCCTACAAGCTGGAAGTTGGTCATGCGCCGGGAGCGCCGGTTTACATGCTGCTGGGTAGGCTGTTTGGTTTGTTTGCTGGCGGCAACACGCAATACGCTGCACTGGCCATTAATACCTTGTCGGCGGTGGCAAGTGCGCTTACGGTAATGTTGCTCTTCCATATTATTTATTGGTTTTCGATAAAACTGTTTGTAAAAGTAAATGCTGCAAGCACAAGTCAAAACCGACATTTTATTGCCGTGGTTGCCGGGTTAACTGGTTCCTTAGCTTATGCCTTTACCGATAGCTTTTGGTTTTCGGCGGTCGAGGCCGAGGTTTATGCCTTGTCATCGCTTTTTTCGGCGCTGGTATTTTGGTGTATCACAAAATATGAGCAGGAGGCCAAAGGATGGGGCGAAAATAGATGGCTGGTTTTGATTTTCTTTTTGCTGGGATTATCGGTAGGAATTCACCTGCTCAATTTGTTGGCCTTACCAGCGATGGCTTTGGTGGTTTATAACAAGCACTTTAAGCATACACCTAAAAACATGCTTGTTGCTTTTGGCTTGTCGGTATTAATGATTGTGGTTTTTATTTATGGAATTATTCCCGGGGTAGTAAAAACTGCGGCCTGGTTCGATTTGGCATTTGTGAATTGGTTAAAGTTGCCGGTTTATTCGGGTGCTCTGGTTTTTGTTTTTTTGCTGGTCGGCGGATTTGTCTTGTTGATCCGCTATGCTAGCAAAACCAAAAAACATCTTTTACGCTTTGGGCTGGTATTGATTTCTTTTTGGTTAATCGGCTATTCCTCTTTTGCTGTTTTGGTCATTCGCTCGGCCGATAATCCCTTTGTTGACATCAATAATGTGGAAAACGTGTTTGGCCTGGTGGATTATTTAAACCGGGAGCAATACCCACAACGGCCCATACTTTACGGCAACAACTACAATTCGCCCATTACGGCTTCAACAAAGCGATTTACCTACAAGTTGTATAATAAAAAGTATTTTAAAGATGAACTTAATCCGGCGTATGAATACGATGAAAAAACCCTGGGTTTGTTTCCGCGCATGGCCAGTTTGGAAGCACGCCATGCAGAGGCTTACCGGCAATGGGTGGATATAAAAGGCCGGAGGGTGAATGTTGCCGGGGCTGATGGAAAAACGAAAACCCTTGTTGTTCCGACCTTTGCCGACAATTTCCGGTTTTTTATTAAATATCAGGTGGGATATATGTACCTGCGCTATTTTATGTGGAACTTCGCGGGAAGGCAAAACGATACACAGGGTTATGGAGATAAGTTTTTTGGGAACTGGATTTCGGGCATCCCCATCCTCGACAATTGGAGATTGGGAAATCAAGACCTGATTCCCGAAAGTTATAAAAATGATAAAACCAAAAACAGGTATTATCTTATCCCCCTGCTTGTTGGGATTATTGGTTTGCTATTTCATTTAAAGCACGACAAGCAAAATTTCTGGGTGGCCTTTGCCTTGTTTTTCTTTACCGGCCCGGCCATTGTAATTTACCTCAACGAAGTGCCCATTACACCCCGCGAGCGCGATTATGTACACGTGGGTTCGTTTATGGTTTTTGCAATTTGGATAGGTCTGGGTGCGGCAGCACTTATGCAAATTTGGATGAGATATATAAAAAACAAGTTCCTGCGTTGGGTTCCGGCGGCCATGCTTATTGCCTTGGTTCCGGGGATACTTCTGGGCGAAAATTGGGACGACCACGACAGGTCGGGCAGGTATGCTGCCCGCGATTTCGGGAAAAACATGTTAAGCTCCTGCGCCCAAAACGCCATCCTTTTTACCACCGCCGACAACGATACCTACCCGATTTGGTACTTGCAGCAGGTCGAAAATTACCGCGCGGATGTGCGCCAGGTGCTGGCAACCTTTTTGCCCACGGGCTGGTACAGCAACCAGTTAAACAATAATTACCCGGGTTGTGGTAGTGTGCCAATTTCGTTTGCCGATGAGGAATTGCTGATGAAAACCAATCAATATTTCCCGGTAATGCCGCGCATCGACAGCTCGATAGACGTGAAAGACCTCGTGCAGTTTATCAAAAATCCCGATAAACGCACCCAGGTGCAGGCCAACGATGGGGAAACACTGAATTTTATCCCCGGCAAAAAATTGTCGCTAACGGTTGATGCCGAAAATTTCCTTAGCCAAAGCAATTATTTGGAAATAGATATGAATGATGTTCCTTCAAAAATCAATTTCTCAATAAGCAAAAACTACCTGACCCGTGATGGACTTTTACTTTTAGATATCCTGGCCAACAACAATTGGAAACGCCCGGTTTATACCATTTACCCATCCCTGTTCAACGAAATTGGCCTGGCCGATTATTTGCACCGCGAGGGCATGGTATTTTGTTTGCTCCCGTACAAAAACACGAATGTTTTGCACGATCGAAAAACCTTTGCCTTTCGTCAGTTTGAGCTTCTTAGCCAAAACTTTGCCTGGGGAAATATAAATAACCCGGATGTGTTTTTGGATCACACTATCAAGCAGATGGTCGCGGCATTCCGTTTCAGGCAAATGTTTGCCGAAGTAGCGGGCGAGCTAATTACCTTGGGCGAGTTGGAAAAAGCGGAGGTTTTGGTCGATCTGGCGCAAAGCATTTTCCCCAACAGTAAAATTCCTTACGATTATTTTTCGGCAGATTTTGCACGGGCATATTATCGAACAGGCGCAATTAAAAAAGCCGATGCTCTTGTGGAGGACATTTATAAATCGGCAAGTCAAAACCTGGATTATTACCTGCAAGGCCAAACCCCAGGCCAAAACACAATGAACAATGATGCGCAATTGCAGGTCTATTTAATGCAGGAAATGGTTCGCATCAGCGGTAAATACAATAAGAATTTGGAGGAGAAGCTGCGGGAGGATTTTGAATCGGTTTTGTCTAACTGAAATACTACAATGTGAAGAAATCTGTATGCGGTAAATTCCTTTACGTACGGGATGTTTGTAAATACAGGGTCGTTTTTATTCAACAAGACTAAGTCGCTGAATGCGAATTCTCCCTTAGATAGCGGAGAGAATTAGCCAAAACACTGTTGTGGGGGAGTTTGCCCGCAAGCTGGCGAAATCAGAAAAGAGCCTATTTTATGGTCTGGCACTAAATGAGCTAAATAAAAAAAACCGACTACCATAATTGATAAGCCGGTTTTTTTATCACTGAAAAGTAATTACATTTAATACTTTACAGATTTGTGAATCTAATGGACAGATTAAAAAATGTCCAACAAAGAAATAATTATTCCTTTGTAAATACGTAATCGGTGGCTAATGCACTGGTATGGCATCCATAGCACATACCTTCGAATAGTCCACGGTTGGCAATATCGCCTGTTGCCGGATCGAGCATAAACCACTCCCAGTTGTTGTGGTCTGCATCGTAATCATTCCCGCGTTTTGCCATTCCCGTCATTTCAATAACATTCCCATCGCCATCTTTGGTTTCTTTAAAGAAAATTGTTCCCACGGGATACTGGCCATTGTCGCTGCGGAGGTTGTTGTCCTTTTGGAAAACTTTGCGCACGGCATCTTCGTTGTTGCCCTGATGGGCTTGGCCTAAGGATGGACTGGCACCTTGTTCGGAGGTGATAAAATTCCAGGCATTGTAATTAGCAAACGATCCTGCATCTGCTATAAACTCTGCCGGAGGATCATCGTTGTCCTTTTTACAGGAGGTAAATACAAGTGTGGATGCCGCGAACAGCATGATTAATAGTGAAAATTTACGTTTCATAAGCTTAATTTTAAATTGTTTCGGGGTAATAGTCGAAGCATATTTAAAATCCTTACAAAATGGAGCTACATTTTTTTCAGGTTTTTTCCCAATTCCTTCTGTATCCTTTCCCTGGCCTGATTTTCAAGGATGGATTTATTTTTGGTTTTATTTTCCGGCAATTCATTTATATGTTGCGAAATAGCTGAGTTAAGCAGCAGGCTTTGCTTTGCATATTGTTTGCAGGCATTGCACATGGCAGTGTGCATCGAAAGCCTGATGTTATCAGTAAAAGTTAAACCATCCATCGATTTTCTCTCGATGAGTTCGGTGGCTTTTGTACACGACAACATTAAGGTATGCATAATGGCTTTCATAATTTTCTATTGTTTTTTTATACTAATACTGATTTAATCTAAAAAATTTTCTTCGATACATGCCCTGAGCTGCAATTTAGCACGGTGCATTATTACCCATAAATTTGACGGGGTTATCCCTAATTCCTTACAAACTTCAGGGGTTTTTCGCTCTTCCATAAATTTTAAATTGATCAATGCAAACCAGTTTTCAGGCAAACTATTCAAACACATTTTCAGAATCAACCTGAATTCTTCATCATCCAGCAAATTTTCCTCTTCGTCGTGCCAGTTTGAGGGGCGCTGACTTTTGTTCCACCTACCGTGTTTATCAAAAAACTGGTTTAAAAACGAGGTCTCCTTGTGACCATGCTGCATTTGGCTTTCGTTCATCTCGTATTTCACAAAGGCCTTCCTGTAATAATCGGTGATTTTATTTTTAAGGATGGAGAAGAGCCATGTTTTTTCATTGCTGTCGCCCCTGAACTTATCCACAGACCCCAAAGCCGAAAGAAAGGCTTCCTGCACCAAATCCTCGGCAACAACTTTTTTCCTGGTACGATGGAATGCCCAGGCATAAAGGTCGTTGCCATATTTTTGAACCCAAAGTTCAGGATTGAAAAGTTTGTTTGCTTCCGAAGTCATGAAATTTCTATTGATTGAATGATTACAAAAGTAAAGTTTTTACCCTGTAGTTGAGGGAACTTGGCCGATGTTAACAGTAATTAAGGTTAGGGAGATTTCTAATATATGGTTACGGAATTGCTTGCCTATTTAATGTGTAAACAATGTTATGCTACAAAAACAATTGTTAAGACTGCCTGTAATCACTTCCACCAAATTACTTCATTTCCCTATCTTTGCGCAAATTTTTTTATTAAAGGATATTTCGATTATGGAAAGCAATTCAGCAAAGCAATATAAAAGACATACAGTAACCTCGGCATTGCCTTACGCCAACGGGCCGCTTCATATTGGCCACCTGGCCGGGGTTTATGTGCCTGCCGATATTTATGTAAGATACCTGCGCTCGATTGGCGAGGAGGTGATTTTTATCGGGGGTTCGGACGAACACGGTGTGCCCATCACCATCAAAGCACGGCAACTTGGCGTTACTCCCCAGGATATCGTGGATAAATACCACACCATTATCAAGGATTCGTTTGCCGAATTTGGGATTTCCTTCGATGTGTATTCACGCACCTCAAACTCTATACACCACGAAACCGCTTCCGATTTTTTTAAAAAGCTCTACGAGGACGGTAAGTTTATCGAGAAAACTTCCGAGCAATATTTTGATGTGGAGAATAACCAGTTTTTGGCCGATCGATATATTACCGGCACCTGCCCGCATTGCAACTACGAAAAAGCCTATGGCGACCAGTGCGAAAGTTGCGGAACATCACTCAGCCCCACCGAACTGATCAATGCAAAATCAGCGCTAAGCGGCAATGTGCCCGTACTCAAAGAAACCAAGCACTGGTATTTGCCCCTGGATCAATATGAGCCCTGGCTGCGCGAATGGATTTTGGAAGGCCACAAAAACGACTGGAAACCCAATGTTTACGGACAGGTAAAGTCGTGGGTTGACACCGGCCTGCAGCCCCGCGCCGTTACCCGCGACCTGGACTGGGGCGTAAAAGTTCCACTGCCCGACACCGACGGCAAAGTGCTTTATGTTTGGTTTGATGCACCCATCGGCTACATTTCGGCTACCCGCGAATGGGCGCAGGAAAAAGGTGAAGATTGGGAAAAGTGGTGGAAAGACCCTGAATCCAGAATGATCCATTTTATCGGGAAGGACAACATTGTTTTCCATTGCATAATTTTTCCGGCCATGCTCAAGGCCGAAGGTTCGTACATCCTGCCCGAAAATGTTCCTGCTTTTGAATTTTTGAATCTCGAAAACGATAAAATATCTACTTCCCGAAACTGGGCGGTGTGGCTTCACGAATACCTCGTGGATTTCCCCGACAAACAAGACGTGCTGCGCTTCGTGTTAACTTCCAACGCGCCCGAAACCAAGGATAACGATTTTACATGGAAAGATTTCCAGACAAAAAATAACAGTGAACTGGTGGCTATTTTTGGGAATTTTGTAAACCGCTCGCTGGTGCTTACCCAAAAGTATTTCGATGGCAGAGTACCCGAAGTTACCACCCTCACCGAGGAGGATAAACAAGCGCTGGAAGCCATTGCCCAGTTCCCCGCAAAAATTGGTGAAAAACTGGAGAATTTCAAGTTTCGCGAATCCCTCGCCGCTTTGATGAACCTCGCCCGCCTCGGCAATAAGTACCTTGCCGACAGCGAGCCCTGGAAGATTTTTAAAACCGACATCGACCGGGTGAAAACCATTATAAATATCTCGCTGCAAATTTGCGCTAACTTATCCGTGGTGGCTGAACCCTTCCTGCCTTTCACTTCAAAAAAACTTGCCGACATGCTCAACCTTTCCGGTTTGCGCTGGGCTGATGCAGGAAATACAGCGTTGCTGAAAGCCGGACACCAATTGAACAAACCCGAGTTGCTGTTCGATAAAATTGAAGATGATGCCATTGAAGCACAGGTGCAAAAGTTGCTCGATACCAAAAAGCAAAATGAGCTTAACGAAGCAAGCGCGAAACCTACCAAAGAGGATATTGGCTTTGAAGATTTTGCCAAACTGGATATTCGTGTGGGTACCATCCTCGAAGCGGAGAAAGTGGCTAAAACCAAAAAACTCCTCAAACTCAAAGTAGATACCGGCATCGACAAAAGAACCGTGGTTTCAGGTATTGCGGAGTTTTACCAGCCCGAGGATATCATTGGCAAAAAGGTAAGCATCCTTGTAAACCTTGCACCTAAAAAACTCAAAGGCATCGAATCGCAGGGCATGATACTGATGGCCGAAAATGCCGATGGAACACTTGGCTTTGTTTCTCCACCCGAAGGGTTTAAAAATGGTAGTGAGGTGAGGTAGGGATGGTGAGTTAATGGTTAATGGTTAATCGTGTAATGGTTAATCGTGTAATGGTTAATTGTTGAGCGACGGGAAATCCTCGCCATAGTCGGTATTGAGCAAAGTCCCGCATGTGCGCATAGCCGTTAGGCTAAGAAATTTTATGCGGGTTTATTTCAAGTGAGAACCCATAGCCCTGCGCTTTAGCGCAGGGTTGATAAATGCGTTCAATGAAATTTGACGAGGCCGTTCACGGCCTTTCCAGAAAAATCGGGACAGGCTTTGGCTTTTTATCCCGGATTCAGCATTGCTTTCGGCTTAAAAATTATAAAATGATTAACAAACAAACTTTCAGCAATAAAACCTTTCTTTTTTTAATTGTTGGTGTGGTGATTTCCTCCTGCACTCCCACACAACAAAAAACGGATAGGGTTGAAGATAAACCCCTGGAATCCCCGGAATATCTCGAAGATTTTATCAACGAAGAATCATTGGTAAATGCTTCCATAGGGATAATTGTAGCAAGTTCCGAAACCGGAAATATCCTAATCGATCACAATGCCGGAAAAAGTTTAATTCCTGCCTCAGTGCAAAAGTTGCTGGTTGCCGGTGCTGCCCTGGAAACTTTTGGGCCGGATTTTACTTTCGAAACTTCTTTGGCTTATACTGGTAAAATTACTTCCGATGGAACCCTTAACGGGGATATTGTGATTGTTGGCCAGGGCGATCCGGCGCTGGCTTCTTCCCGCTTTAGCGAACATTATGGCGATGTTATCCAAAAGTTTATAAAGGCAATTACAAATGCAGGAATAAAAAATATTAATGGAAAAGTAATTGGAGATGCCTCCTGGTTTGGCGACCCCCAAATTCCGGATACCTGGATTTG
>Ga0208900_1000988_pt1 | contig 16303 bp, 14 predicted proteins | sample AntAceMetag02UKK_FD_184763 | JGI IMG/M metagenome (GOLD analysis project Ga0208900, IMG submission 184763) | Saline lake microbial communities from Ace Lake, Antarctica - Antarctic Ace Lake Metagenome 02UKK (SPAdes) (version 2) | ecosystem: Environmental > Aquatic > Non-marine Saline and... | reverse complement strand
AGTTAAAGGCTGAGTAAATTCAGTTGATTCATAAGTTAATTGGATTGTAAAAGGTTTATGTTGAACAACTTTTGCTTTTTCAGTTCTCAATAGCCATTTGACCTTTCCAAATCTTTTGGTAGGCATCAAAGGCTTTCCAGATTTTGACAATACATATACTTGATACATTTTAAGTAATTCCTAACAAGTTAGGTTGGTTTCTCTGAACTCCTTACAGGATTAACAGTGTTTAAGCTGAGAAAACTTAATTGCCAAGTGATACCTGTAAGTAGGTCCTGTGATTTAATCTTTATTAGAGTAATATTTAATAAAAACAATGGGCATCCTTCAAAACTACTTTACACTTTTTAAAAACATTCCCCATGTGCAGGAGCTTTTTCCCAAAAGGCTGTAAAGTACTTCTATGCTCATATGAAAGATGCCAAACAATGAATATATTTTAATATTATTTAATAAAAATTAGACCTCCTCTATTTCCAGAGATGAATCAGGTTGTTCACATCCACCTGGGTGGTGATCAGTCCATGGGCCAGGGCAAAATCTGCAAATGTCTGCCATTTTGCCACATCATGGGCCGGAGTGGCTGCAAAAAAGGGACGGGTGAGTTCAAAGGCCTGGGTTTCAATGGTTTTATCTGCCTGGGGGACGGCTGACAGATACAGGGCCAGGGATTTTTCTGCATGCTCCCTTGTGTAGGCCTGGGCCTTATCAATGGCCTTTACAAAGCCATGAATCGCCTGGGCTTTGTCCGCCAGGGCCTTGGGACCACACACAAAAATCAACTCTTCATAATCCGGGATTCCCCATTTCTCCAGTTCAAAGAATTGGGCGGTGTAGCCCTGTTGGGCCATACCCACGCTTTCATAGGTTTTAAATGGACCCATGACGGCATCCACCTTATTGGCAACCAGGGCCGGTAAAATAGTGAATCCCACATTCACCGGGGTGTAATCTTTCACATGGTTAATGTCTGCAAATGCCTTTAACAGGACATCCATAAGTCCGGGTACAGTGTAACCGATTTTTTTACCGGAAAGGTCGGCGGGCATTTTAATACCCTTGCCTTCCAGAAAGAGCAGGGTGGTCAGGGGATGCACCACCAGGGGGGCCACCGCCTTGATGGGAAGTCCCTGACTTGCGGCAATAATGGTCTGGGGCTGATAGGACACGGCCAGATCCACGTTGCCCGAAGCAGCCAGCTTCAGGGCATCGGCAGTGTCTGACGGCGTGATGATCTCCACATCAATACCATTATCGGCAAAATACCCCAATTCCTGGGCCACATAGATGGGCAAATGATCCACATTGGGAAACCAATCCAGCATGAGGGTCAATTTTTCTGATGCCCACAGGGACGGGGTAAACAATAATGATACCACAAGCATAAAGGTACAAAATACTTTTTTCATGACTTTCAATCCTTGATAGTTAGGAATGAGTTTTAAATAAGTTGCCCATTTGTGCGCTTAGGGGACAGATTTTTAAATCTGTCCCCGCCTCCGAGGGGGGATGTCCCCGCCTTCGAGGGGGGCTGTCCCCGCCTCCTAAATGGAAAGATTATTTCGGACTCATTCCTTAGTTATAATTCGTTTGAATATTTTTCTATAAGAAAGTGCAGCACCGGAGCACCGAGAACAGAGCCCCCGACGGCTGCCCTGACCGGAACATTGGGAACCAAAGGGGGAGGATTTTTGCCCTTTTAGGCGTTAAGAAGCACAGACTCTGTTTGAGGACAAACTTGCCCGCAGTTTCTGTGGTTTAGCCTAAAAGGGCAAAAATACCCCCCGACGTTCCCGTTCCGGTCAGGGCAGCCGTCGGGGGCGGCATTATACCATTTTCATCATTCATTGTGGACGAACCCGATTCCCAAATTCCGTTACGCCCATGGCGGTTATATAGGTTTCCATTTTACAATTTTTTTTTCCAGCAGGCCCACCAAGGTCCACATGCCAAGCCCCATGCCAGACAGCCAGAGAATGGCGGCAAACACCAGATCCACCTGGAGACGGGCATTGGACTGAATCATGAGAAACCCCAACCCCTGTTGTGCCCCCACCCATTCCCCGATAACAGCACCAATGGTGGCCACAGATACCCCCACCCGAAGACCGGCAAAAAACTGGGGCAGTGCCCAGGGCCAGTAAAGCAGCATGAAAGTGTCATAAAAAGAAGCGCCCATGAGCCGGAACAACACCCGGTACTCGGGATCACAGTTCTTCAACCCCGACAACAGACTGACGGTGATGGGAAAAAAAATAATAATCCAGGCCATGAACACCTTGGAGGCAATGCCATATCCCAGCCACACCACCAGAAGCGGTGCCAGGGCAAAAACAGGAATCGCCTGGGATGCCACCAGAAATGGAGACAATGCCTTTTCCAGTGTCGGTTTGGCAAACATCAGAGTGGCAAGGGGAACCGCCGTGCATAGGGCCAGCAGTATTCCCAGGACAATTTCAAGAAAAGTGATGGCTGCATGGGGTAGAATCAATGACGTCCGGGTCACCGCCGTGACCAGTATGACGGAAGGAGGCGGCAGGATAAACACCGGTATCTCCATGATCCGGGTGGCCCCTTCCCACAGCCCCAGAATCACCAGCACCAGGGTGAGAGAAAGAAAGTCAGATAACTTCACAGGTCTCCCCCTTCAAGCTGAACCAGCACCTGTTCTTTAATGGCCATAAGTCCGGGATCTGTGAACTTTCGGGGTTTTTTCTGATCCAGCACAAAACGCTGGGTAATCTTCATGGGGGAAGGGCTGAGCAGGTACACTTCATCGGCCAGAAGCAAGGCCTCTTCAATGTCATGGGTGATCATGAGAATGGTCTTGTTAAATTCTGTCTGGAGCAGAAGAAGAAGGGATTGTAGACGTCGTCGGGTAATGGCATCCAGGGCGGACAGGGGTTCATCCAGCAGGATCAGATCCCGATTAAACATAAGAGTTCGAACAAGGGCACAGCGTTGACGCATGCCCCCGGACACCTCATGGGGTAGGTAAGATTCATACCCGGAAAGCCCCATGCGAGAGAATAGGATCTCTGCCTTTGTTGTCATTTCAGACAGGGTCTCTTTTCCGACTTTTGCTGGTAGCAGGGCATTGTCAAGCAGGGAAAACCAGGGCAGGAGAAGATCTTTTTGCTGCATGTAAGCCGCATGGTTACCCAGATGGGGCAAAGGGGTCCCGTTCCAGGAGATGTTCCCCCTGTCCAGGGTTACCACATGGGTGAGACCGTCAAACAGAGTACTTTTTCCGCACCCCGAAGGCCCTACAAGGACATTGAATTGCCCTTGCCCCACCTTTAGATCAAATTGAGAAAAAACTGGTACGCCGCCATATATTTTTGTTGCGCCTGAAATTTCAAGCATACTCATGCACACTCATAGTTGTTGACCAAAAATGTAAATATTAGGTTTGGTAATGTATAGGAAGGGCGGAACAGGGGGAGGAAAACGAAAAAAGACTTTCCTTCGCCAGAATTATCTGGAGCAGGTTCCAGGAGTCGAGACGCACTTCAGTCTCCTCTCAGCCGATTTCCATCGGCTCCCCCAGCCTACCATTGTATTTGTCAATGGTTTTGGTGAAATATCATGGAAAGAACGGCTTTGTCAATCCCACTGATTTTCTTTCAGCCATTCAATAATATCATTGGACTCATACAGGGCTTTTCCATCAATGACAAGACAGGGCACCTGGGTTTTACCACCGACATCCAGGAGTGCCTGTCGATCTTTCGGGGAAAAATCCCGATCCACCAGGGGAATGGAAATCTGGTGCTGTTTCATGAAATCGACTACTTTTTTGCAATAGGGACAGGTGGGGGAGATATAAAGTTTGAGTTCGGTCATTTTTTTCCTCATGGGTTAGATTTGGTTGTTTTTTACGCAATGATCCAATTTCTTTAAGACTCAATTATAGCCTGTTCCCATATATAATTCCAGTTCTGAAACGCATCTTTCTATGCTACTATCACCGGAGGCGGGGACAGATTTAAAAATTTATCCCCTAAGCGCTAAACACAACATGGGCCTTAAAAATTCAGGGAAGGGATTTATGACAGACGCAGACGTAATCATTATCGGGGCTGGGGCATCGGGTCTGATGTGCGCCATTGAAGCAGGCAAGCGTCACCGCCGGGTGGTGGTGCTGGATCATGGCAAACAGCCAGGACGTAAAATTATCATGTCCGGCGGGGGACGGTGCAACTTCACCAACATGAATATGGAAGCAGACAATTTCATCTCCCATAATCCCCACTTTGTAAAATCAGCCCTGAGCCGGTTTTCCCAATGGGATTTTCTGGAGATGATAAATACCCACGACATCTCCTATCATGAAAGGGATCATGGCCAACTATTCTGCAACGACAGCAGTGAAGAGATCCTGAAGATGCTTTTAAAGGAATGTAAAAAGGTGAAGGTGGATGTTCACCTCGAAACCACCATTGATAAGGTCACCCAGGAAGAAACCGGGAGTTTTTCCGTTTCAACAGACCAGGGGAGCTTTCAGGCTTCATCCCTGGTGGTGGCCACAGGAGGACTTTCCATTCCCGGGGCCGGGGCTACGCCATTGGGGTATCGCATTGCCGAACAGTTTAATATTAAGCTGTGGCCCACCCGGCCCGGCCTGGTACCGTTTACCCTGCAACCACCGGACAAAACAAAATTGTCCGAGCTGCCCGGCATCAGTGTGGATGCCATGGTGACGGTGGGGAATCACAGTTTCCGGGAAAATATTCTCTTTACCCACAGAGGCCTTAGTGGACCCGTCATTCTCCAGATCTCCTCCATGTGGCCGCCAGGGGAAACGATAAATATCAACCTGCTGCCGGAAATAGACCTTGAAGAAATATTAAAAGCGGCCCAATCAACATCTCCCAAACGAAAGCTTAAATCCCTGCTGACGGATTTCCTGCCCAAACGGCTGGTAACAGCCATGGTGGATGAGCCGGTGGCAGATCAGGCGTTACAACCCCTTTCCCACACTAAATTCAGAACCATTGCCCAAAGCCTTCAGCATTGGCAGCTAAAGCCCGGCGGCACAGAAGGATACCGCACGGCAGAGGTAACCCTGGGCGGGGTGGACTGCAATGCTATCTCTTCCAAAACCATGGAGGCCCGACAAATCAAGGGACTTTTCTTCACAGGCGAAGTGCTTGACGTCACTGGCTGGCTGGGGGGATATAATCTCCAGTGGGCCTGGTCTTCTGGGTGGTGCGCGGGTCAATATGTTTGATTGCTACAAGTCATTTTTATACAAATCGTCGTTAAATCCTATGATAAAACGATTTTTCAGGCGCAGGGTCGGGGCCCTCAAGTTTCCACTGGGTCCCATCACTTGTTTTAAAATTTTATCTTTATCATCCGTAGTCGGATTCCAGGTTTGAACTTTTTTCCCCTTTGCCGTTGTAACCGCATCTGCCCCTTTGATCATTTCCCAGGCGGCATCGGCATCAAACCGCTCTTTTCTTGCATCCACAACCGTCTTCATAATAACTTCTTTTTTCCCAAGAACCTCTTGGGCTTTTTTACACGAAGCTCAGCCCTTACGAATATATGCCCACTCTACGTCCATCTTGTCCTCCTGAATCACAAATTTTAATTAACAATGACTGCAACCCTTATGCGTTGACTTAACCACAAGTTTTTGCACCAGGGGTTTTAATATAAGAAATACCAGTACCACCGCCGCAAGTATTGCCACCGGACCATGGTTTTCATGGGTCTGAGACTGAACCCAGGCACTGATATCAAGTCCCAGGAATCCATAAACCTCATTGACCAGTAATCCCATCACCAGGGAGCATATTACAATGGCCGACAGGTAAATTACCATGGTTTTTTTCCCCAATAATTTTGACACCACGGTGATGGTGGCCATGTTGGTGGCCGGTCCTGCCAGGAGAAATACCAAGGCAGCCCCGGGTGAAAGCCCTTTCAAAGCCAAAGCCGCAGCAATGGGAGTGGATGCGGTGGCACACACATAAAGGGGGGTGGACAGAACAATCATAACGAGCATGGAAAAAAACCCATCCCCCAGATATGCTTCAATGAAATGGGGAGAAATATACACCGTGATCACTCCGGCAAGGCCAATGCCCACCAGAAGCCAAGGGCCGATGTCCTCCAGGAGATCCCCAAAGGCAAAGCCCATGCCCTCTTTTAACTTCATCCCAATGGTTTTATTTTCTTTTTTTTGAGATCCACACCCACAGCCACAGGATGGGGCCATGGTAAAAGGCATGGGTTTGGGAGTTGGGGGGGCTTTATCCAGCAGATTCACCCCGATGCCGGTGATGAGTGCCGTAAAAAAAGCCGCCACCGGCCGGATCACCGTCATCACAGGGTCCAGCAAAGCATAGGTCACTGCAATGGAATCCACCCCCGTTTCCGGCGTGGAAATCAAGAAGGAGGCGGTGGCCCCTTTACTTGCGCCCTGCTCCCGCAATCCCGCAGCCGCAGGAATCACACCACAACTGCAAAGGGGAATGGGCACACCAAACAAGGATGCTTTGAGCACGCTTGACGCTTTCCCCTGCCCCAGATGTTTCTGAATAAAATCATTGGGGATAAACGCCTTTAGCATCCCTGCAATGAAAAAACCAAATAGAATAAACAGGGACGATTCCAAAAGAATGTCCCACCACGCTGCCATAATACTTATAATTGTGTCAACCATGATGTCTCCAATAAATCAATACATGATAATATGTTCATATGTTTTAAACAGCAAATGCCATTAACAAGACAGTGCGGGTTAGCCTAAATCACCACGGCCCTGCCCCCAATCAGTACCCACGATCCTCTTGAATATGCGCCAGCCCATCACTCAAAAGTTCACACACATGCTCATCATCCAGGCTGTAGTAGACCATCTTGCCCTCTTTCCGAAACTTGACCACCTTTGCCCCCCGCAACACCCGAAGCTGGTGGGACACCGCCGACTGATTCATGCCCAGCACTTCCACCAGATCACACACACACAACTCTTCCTGATACAGGGCACTGAGGATACGGATGCGGGTGTGATCCCCGAAAACCTTGAAAAAATCGGCCAGGTCCAACAAAATATCCTGTGACGGCATCTGCCCTTTTACCCGGTTTACGGCTTCAGGATGTATGCACTGAACTTGACAAACATCTGTTTTTATCTCTTTCATATTTGTATTTTCAACGACTTACCTTTATAAAGGTTAAAAGAAAAGCCCACCGACTCATATCAACATATGAATATTTGTTCATATAATCAACCTATATTTTTACGGATCGATAAAATAACCCCAAAAAACTGTCCATTTTTTTTTAAACCCAATTGTGAAGAAAGCCATAAAAGTTGTCTTTTCCCACACATTCCCTTATACTTTGGTAAGGTATGTTGATAAACTTCAGATCCACTCCACCGGAGGGCTCGCCATGAAAAAAGCACGCCAACCCCTTACAAAAAATTACCACCACGCCGTACTCCTCTTTGGACAAAATCATAATAACAAAGCCCTATGCTGCTGCAGGGACATATTGGCCCAATGCCCGGGCCATGCAGACACCCTTCACCTTATGGGGGACATTTCCTTTGAAAAACAAAGTTTTGCCCAAGCCGCCGGATATTTCCAGCAGGCGTTGAAGAACCATGAAGATAAGTCCGGGGACTACCACGCCCTGGGTAAAACCTTCGTAAAAATGAAAAAATTCAAACCCGCAGAAAGCGCATTGCTAAAGGCGGCCCAACTGGCACCCCGGGATATCAATGTATTGTTAACCCTGGGAAATTTTATGAAAGATCAGCAACGCATCCGAGCAGCTGCTGCATGCTATGAACGCGCCATCTCCATCAATCCCTCCCTGCCGGAACTTTACCTGAACCTTGGAAGCATGCAGAGCATACTGGAGGAGACCGAATCAGCGATTTTTAATTTTCAGGTTGTCTGCGAAATGGACCCTGAAAATATGACGGCAAAGCACATGCTGGCAGCCCTTCAGGGCAAAACAACAGATGCAGCACCCGAGCAACATATACAGACCCTTTTTAATCGGTGTTCATCAGGGTATGATACTCACATGGTCAGGGGACTGGGATATCGTGTGCCGGATCTCATGTTTAACCTGCTGAAATCCACTGATACTGCCCACCGTTTTTTTGACAATGCCCTGGACCTTGGCTGTGGCACCGGTCTTGGGGGCATGATCTTCCGTGACAGGTGCAAACGCCTTTCAGGCATTGACCTTGCCCTCAAAATGATTAAAATGTCCCGCAAAAAATCCATTTATGATGCATTGCATGTGGGAAATATTCTGGAGGTGCCCGGCCTGTTTAAAGAGGAATTTGACCTTTTCATCGCGTCCGATGTCCTTGTTTACATTGGAAATTTAACGCCCCTGTTTCAGTCTCTTGAAAAATGCTCCCGCCCCCATGGACTGTTTATTTTTTCCACCGAATCCCTTGGTAAAAAAGGATATAAACTCAGGCCCAGTGGTCGCTATGCCCATTCCAAAGCGTACATTAAAACAACAGCTGAAAACTATAATTTTCAATGCAGTGCCACAAAAACAGAACACATCCGAAGGGAAAAAGGAGACTGGATAGAAGGCGATATCTGGATCTTCATTTACAAGGCAGGCTCCCCTGGAAAGACCCTTGTTTAAAGACCCGCCGCTCCTTTGATGAGAAAGGAACCGCCTAATGTGGCGCATTTTTACGATCTAATCAGCCAGAAGGAGGATATTATGTCAAAAACTCACTCCACCGTAAAAGAAGAAACCCACATCGTCCACGGTGTCAGCCAGTGCCACACCACCAGCATGGATCTGGTACCTCCCATTCACATGACATCCACCTTCAAATTCACAGATCAGCTCCACGCCCAGGAAGTGTTTGCCGGCACCCGGGAGGGGTATCTCTACTCCCGCATCTCCAATCCCACCGTTGACCAGCTCCAGGAAAAAATGGCCCTGCTTGAGGGCACCCAGGATGCCATTGCCACCTCCTCGGGTATGTCTGCTGTGGCATCTGTAGTCATGTCCCTTGCCCGTCCCGGGGACAACATTATTGCCTGCAATGCGGTGTATGGCGGTACCTTTGCCCTGCTGGACAAACACCTTGCCGATTTTAACATTGAAACCCGTTTTATTTCACCACAGAACAGTAATGACACAGCCAACATTACTCCTTTGATTGATAAAAAAACCCGCCTGCTTTATATGGAGACCCCTGCCAATCCCACCCTTGATATCATAGACATTGCCTTATGGGGCTCCCTTGCCAGAGCACATGCTATCCCCCTGGTGGTGGACAACACCTTTGCATCCCCCTGGCTCCAAAAACCAGTAGCACTGGGGGCCGATATTGTGATCCACTCCGCCACCAAGTATCTGGGGGGTCATGGGGATATCATCGGCGGTATTCTTGCTGCTGAAAAAACAATGACAACAAAAATCAGGGATGCCTATGTCAACCACTTTGGACCCTCCATGAGTCCGTTTAATGCCTGGCTGATTCTTCGAGGGCTTAAAACCCTTGTGGTGCGCATGGAACGGCACTGCCAGTCTGCCATGACCATTGCTCAATGGCTTGAAACCCATCCCAAGGTCAGCCAGGTCTATTATCCGGGACTGCCCACTCATGCAAACCACGCCATTGCCATCAAACAGATGAAAGCCTTCAGCGGTATCATGGCCTTTATTGTCAAAGGAGGGGTGGAAGCGGGGAAAACAGTACTCAATGCGGTGAATTTGTGCACCCTTGCCGTGAGCCTGGGGGATTGCGAAACCCTGATCCAGCACCCGGCATCCATGACCCACGCCACCTACGCTCCAGAGGATTTAAAAAAGGCAGGTATTTCTCCGGGGTTGGTTCGCCTATCTGTGGGCCTTGAACATCCCGATGATATTATCAATGATCTTGACCAGGCCCTGGCATTAATCCCCTAAAAAAAAGCAATAGGGAAAAATTTGGTCAATATTTCAGCATAAGTGCAAAAAACCTCCAGTAATTTAATTTAAATTCTGGCTCAAACTACGGGAGGGGTCAGCTCCCCTCCCCCCCACCTTTACAATCCCGGGGATATGCTTATCATATTTTCCATGTTCATGGAATGTGACGGCCTTCCGCTGAATGGTGATAATGTCAGCGCCTGCCATCTCAATTTTAGAGCACGTTTACACCGACACAAGTTAATACTCTATAATACATTTCCATAACACACATGGCAGTTACTTACGGCCATGTATGTTATAAGAAAAGACAGCATCAAAGTGCCGACAACAGAGCCCCCGGCGGCTGCCCTGACCGGAACATTGGGAACCAAAGGGGGAGGATTTTTGCCCTTCCAGGCGTTAAGAAGCACAGACTCTGTTTGAGAACGGTGCCCGCGGCAATAGTGGTTTAGCCTGGAAGGGCAAAAATACCCCCCGACGTTCCCGTTCCGGTCAGGGCAGACGTTGGGGGCGGCATTATACCATTTTCAATATTTGTTGTGTCGGTAAGCCGACATGACCGTTTTATATGAAAGGAGCCGCGTAATATAAATGAAAGCAAACCTTGCCACTCTCCAGACTGACCCCGAAATAGAAACATTAAATGAAGAGACTCACACCCGGGAACTCAATGCCATCATTGTCAAAGGTGCCCGGGAACACAATCTCAAAAACATAGATGTGGAGCTTCCCAAAAAAAAGCTCATAGTGTTCACAGGGGTCTCAGGATCAGGTAAATCCAGCCTGGCCTTTGACACCATATTTGCCGAAGGCCAGCGACGCTATGTGGAATCTTTGTCCGCCTATGCCCGGCAATTCATAGGCCAGATGGTGAAACCTCAGTACGAAACAATCAGGGGCCTGTCCCCCACCATTGCCATTGAGCAGAAGGCCGCCAGTAAAAACCCCCGGTCCACCGTGGGCACCATCACCGAAATCTATGATTATCTCAGGGTCCTCTTTGCCCGCATCGGAGAGCAGTACTGCATCAAGTGTGGAGAAAAAGTGGGCCGGGGCAATGCCCAGAGCATGGTCATTCAGCTCCTTGCCCTTCCCCAATCTTCCAAAATAATGCTCCTTGCCCCCATTGTGGAAAACCGCAAGGGAGAGTACAAAGAGATGCTGGAAAACCTGAGAAAAGAGGGATACGCCCGCATCCGCATCGACGGCGTGGTCCAGAACCTTGAAGATGTCCAGACCCTGGCCCGGCACAAAAAACACAACATTGAGGTGGTGGTGGACCGCCTGGTGATCAAGGAAGACGGGGTGTTCAGAAAACGGCTCACAGATTCCGTTGAGGCGGCCCTGAAGCTTGGCAACAGCGAACTCATTGTTCACATCCCCGGACGGGAAGACATGAAGATGAGCGAGGCCCGGTCCTGCTGCGGCATTGCCTACCCCGAGCCGGAACCCAGCCTGTTTTCATTCAACTCGCCCCTGGGCATGTGCCCTGCCTGTAACGGCATCGGCACCCTGCTCACCATGGACCCGGATAAAATCGTACCCGATCCCACTCTCACCATCCGCCAAGGGGCGGTGGTACCCTGGAAAAACTATTTTCTAAAGAAGAGCAAATATAACAATCACAACAATGCCTGGGGCCTGGGTCAGCTTCTGGCCATGGAAGAACAATGGGGCATTAATTTTGATATTCCCTGGAAAAAACTACCTAAAAAGCACCAGGACCTGATTCTCAAAGGTGCTGGCAACCGCAAATTGACAGTCAACTGGAACTCCGCCAAAATCAAAGGAGAGGTGGAGAGAACCCACGAAGGCGTCATGCACACCTTGATGCGACGGTACCGCATGACTCAGTCCGAGGGAGCCAAAAAATATTATGCCAAATTCATGGGGGAAAATACCTGCACTGCCTGTAAAGGCAAACGCCTGAAACCCGAAGTGCTTCATGTGTTCATTGAGGAAAAATCCATCATTGACATCACGGAGATGACCATTCGACAGGCCCATGATTTCATCCGCACCCTGGAACTTTCCGGCAACAAGCAGCTCATCGCCGGGGAGCTCCTCAAGGAGATCACCAATAGATTAGGCTTTCTGGTCAATGTGGGGCTGGATTACCTGTCCCTGGATCGCAAGGGTCCCACCCTGTCCGGGGGGGAATCCCAGCGCATCCGCCTGGCCTCCCAGGTGGGATCGGAACTCACCGGAGTACTGTACATCCTGGACGAACCCTCCATTGGTCTGCACCAGAGGGACAATGCCAAACTCTTAAAAACCCTGCGGCATTTAAGGGATATCGGCAACACCCTCATTGTGGTGGAGCATGATGAAGAGACCATGCAGCAGGCGGACTGGATTCTGGACATCGGCCCCGGGGCCGGACGGCTGGGGGGACAGGTCATTGCCCAGGGCACCCCGGAGGAAATCCGAAACAACCCGGCTTCTGTGACCGGCGCCTTTTTAAACGGCAGTGAAAAAATAGAGATCCCCGTCACCCGAAAACGCCCCGTGGATGTGGGAAACCAATGGATTACCATGCACCGGGCCGCCGAGAACAACCTGCAGAACATTAATGTCAAAATCCCCCTGGGACTCCTGGTGGGCATCACCGGGGTCTCCGGTGCAGGGAAATCCACCCTCATCAACCAAATCCTCTACCCTGCCCTGGCAAGGAAGCTGCACAACGCCACCCTGGAGGTGGGTAAACACAAGGAGATCACGGGCCTGTCTTTGATGGATAAGATCATCAACATCGACCAGAAACCCATTGGCCGCACCCCCCGGAGCAATCCAGCCACCTACACCAAGCTGTTTGACCCCATAAGAGATCTGTTTGCCCTGCTCCCGGAATCCCGGGCCAGGGGCTACCTGAAGGGACGGTACTCGTTCAATGTCAAGGGGGGACGTTGTGAATCCTGCAAGGGAGATGGGTATATCAAGGTGGAGATGCATTTTCTGGCAGACGTGTTTGTCCCCTGCGAGGTGTGCAAAGGCAAACGGTTTAACCAGGCCACACTTGAGATAAAATACCGGGATCACTCGATTGCAGACATCCTGGAACTGTCCGTGGTGGATGCCATGGAATTATTTGCCAGCCACCCCAAAATCATCCGGATATTGCAGACCCTCATGGATGTGGGGCTCTCCTACATTAAGCTTGGCCAGGCGGCCACCACCTTATCCGGCGGAGAGGCCCAGCGCATCAAACTTGCCAGAGAACTGGCCAAGCGGGACACCGGCCAGACCCTGTATATTTTGGATGAACCCACCACCGGGCTCCATTTCAGGGACATCCGCATGTTACTTGAAGTGTTGAAACGACTGCGGGATTCGGGTAACACCGTCCTGGTCATCGAGCACAATCTGGATGTCATCAAAACCATGGACTGGCTCATTGATCTCGGTCCAGAAGGGGGGAGTCAGGGGGGTAAAATCGTGGCCCAGGGTTCACCGGAAAAGGTGGCAAAATCCAAAAAAAGTTACACTGGCTACTATCTGAACCAGGTATTAGGAGGTTCATAGGAAATAATCTACCCAATATTAATGAGCTTCCCACCGGCTATCCGGTGTGCAGCACGCAAAAGTGGGTAGTTTTATTATTACGAAGTCTCCTACATCCATAAAACCATGGCATCCTTAATATCATCTCCAAAGTACTCTAAACTTTTTGAAAATGATTCCTGAAAAATGAGGATATTGCTTCAACAACTGTAAACTGGCAATTGAAGGTTGCCTAACATAAAGGAAAGACATCCCCTTGAGCATTTACCTCGGCGCCATACTGCACATTGATCTCACCACAGGTATCATCAAGACAACCCCGTTTCCGGAAAAGATCTTTTATGGATTTCTCACCGGCAGGGGGTTTAATGTCCATCACCTGTACCACCACCTTCCCAAGGGGATTGATGCCTTGGATGCAGAGAACATTCTTATCTTTTCCTGCGGTATGCTCACGGGTACCTCCGCCCCCACAGGGGCCCGACTTCACATCAATGCCCTGTCTCCCATGACCGGGATGCTGGGCAGCTCCAACATCGGTGGATCAGCCGGGGCCTGGCTGAGATCCTGTGGGATCATGAGTCTTATCATCACCGGCAAAAGTAAAACCCCGGTGTGGCTTCACATAGATGAAAACACGGCAGAACTCCAGGATGCCGGGTCCCTGTGGGGACTGGATGCCATGGAGACCCAGGCCCGGATAAAAACAAAAAAAGGCAAACCGCCCAAAATGTACACCATTGGCACGGCCGGTGAAAACGGATGCCGGTTTGCCAACATCATCAGCGGTAGCGACCATGCCGCTGGCCGCACGGGTATGGGGGCAGTCATGGGTGCAAAAAGACTCAAAGCCATTGTCATTGAAAGGGGACACCGCAAGTTCCAGAGCCCGGATGAAGGGGCATTTCGTCGGGCCAACAAAGCCTATGTTGATGCCTTGAAAAACACATCAGACTTTTCGATTTTTTCCCGACTGGGGGGGGCCGGATATGTAAACTGGGCCAATGAAAAGGGTATTATTTCTGCCTATAACTACAGAGATAGCACCTTTAAGGAAATGGATCAGCTGGATGGAAAGCATCTGGTGAAGGATGTGGTAAAAAAAAGAGGGTGCTTTGGCTGTCCGGTGCAGTGCAAAGCCGAGCTTGTTTTTTCCAAAGGAAAACATAAAGGAGAAACTGCCCACCGGCCTGAATTTGAACCCATGATTAATCTGGGTTCCAAGTGCGGGCTCACTGAAATTGACGAGGTGGTGCGATTAGATAATCTTTGCACCCGGCTGGGCATGGACTCCACCTCTGCGGCCACCACCATCGCCTTTGCCATGGACCTGTTTAATCGAGGAATTCTGACAATGGAAGATACGGACGGCCTGGATCTCTCCTGGGGCAATGCCCGTTCCATGGAAACCATCATCCGTCAAATGGCCCAAAACCAGGGCACTCTTGGCTCCCTGCTCTCCCAGGGGGTCATGCGGGCGGCCCAGATCATCGGCAGGGGATCGGAAAAATTTGCCGCCCATGTCAAGGGGCTGGAACTCACCGCCTACAACCCCGGCACCATCATGGGATCAGCCCTGGGATATGCCATTTCCAGCCGGGGCGGGGATTACAACAATGTGTATGCATCCCTGGAGTATGGATGGTCTCCGGAAAAAGCGTTGGCGGAATTTGGCACGGTTGATGCCGTTGATATCACCCGCCCCGGGGGCAAAGGAGCCTTGGTGAAACGGGCCGTGCTGGTGAATATCATGGTGGATTGTCTGGGGATTTGCAAGGTGCCGGTGCTGTCGTTGCTTGGGACGTTTAACCTGGAATATGAAGCCACTCTGGTGTCAGGTCTCATAGGTAAAACCATAACACCGGAAACGCTTTTCAGTGCCGCCGCCCGGGTGGCGGCACTGGAGCGAAAGTTCAACCTTTCCCATGCCCCGGAAAAATCAGAAGACACCCTGCCGGACATGTTTTTCAACACCGAAAAAAGTATCCTTTCCAGGGAAGCCGTGACAGGAATGGTACAGGATTTTTACATGGCCATGAGCTGGGACACCAAGGGCGTCCCTCCGGATGACCCCGAAGATACCCCTATTACTTGTCCAGCATCATAGGGAACAAATTACCAGGAATTCATCATGTTAATACCAAGAAATTTAGCAACCTCTTCCTGCATCTGTTTAAATCTGTACCCCAGCACCTGGACAAGGTATGTCATGATTTTATATCCGATAACAGGGTCTGAATTCATAAGACTTTTAATTTTTTTACCATTGATCTTGATGACTTCACATCTTCGTGTAACACAATAGGCAGACAGCCTCATTTGATAGGGAGGGATAAAACAGGACCACCCAAAAATTTGGGATTCAGCTGTTTCATTGTCATGGGATGATATGGCGTTATCGTCGGTGCTGGGTTTTGCATTGGGCATTTCAAAACGCAGCTGGACCTCTCCTTCTTTGACGATCCACAAATTCTTGGCATCAGCGCCTTCACGAAACAGCATGTCTCCTTGTTGGTATTGTTCCGACACACAGATCTCAAGAATCTTTTCCAGTTCTGTTGTTTCAAAATTTTCAAAAATTTTCAGATCCTCAATCATTTCAAGCGATAGCATAATGTTCCTCCTCATTTTCAGGTGAATGCGCGATGATCACGTTTTTGTATTGACATATATATGGCTCCAAATTCATTAAGTAATATTCATAGTATTAAAAATTTTTGTTAAAAAATATTCAAATACAGCAAATGCCTTGATTTTTCATAATAAATTCTGATTTGCTCATCAGTTTGTTGTATTTTTCTTCACCAACAAACCCAAGATAATTGCCCATAAAACCTTTGACAGTATAGAATTTATTGTTGAATTTCACTACATC
>Ga0208900_1000987_pt1 | contig 16316 bp, 14 predicted proteins | sample AntAceMetag02UKK_FD_184763 | JGI IMG/M metagenome (GOLD analysis project Ga0208900, IMG submission 184763) | Saline lake microbial communities from Ace Lake, Antarctica - Antarctic Ace Lake Metagenome 02UKK (SPAdes) (version 2) | ecosystem: Environmental > Aquatic > Non-marine Saline and... | reverse complement strand
TACTCTTAACGGCTACCAATTTGAATTTGGTCGTCTAATCAACCACAAACTCTATGCAAGCAGTTCGCAGCCCTGTCAGGTAGGAGCTTTTTCAAGCCCCTATCCCTTTAGGGTAGGGGTTGTTGACCATCTTCCACCAGCAAAATGGTCTCTGATCCTTTTAAATTGAGCGTATTGTTTTTTGTGGACTTTTTCAGGTTATTCACTTCATTAGTGACAGGCAGATAAATTTTAAAGGATGTGCCTCTACCAGGTTCACTGTACACCCAGATATTACCGCCATGCTGTTTTACAATCCCATAAACCGTTGCCAGTCCCAACCCGGTCCCTTTTTCTCCCTTTGTGGAAAAAAATGGCTCAAAAATATTTTCAATGATTTTTGCATCCATTCCACACCCGGTATCACTGACGGCCAGCAACACATACTCCCCCGGAGTTACACCCGGTCTTGATGCGGCATAAGACTCATCCAGGTGTGCCATTGATGTCTCAATGGAAAGCCTCCCCCCATTTAACATGGCATCGGAAGCATTTACCGCCAGGTTCATGATCACCTGCTCAAGCTGCCCAATGTCCGCTTTGACCATTTCAATATCCGGAGACAACATCAGTTCAACCTCAATATCTTCCCGAATGGTACGACGTAAAAGTTTTCCAAAATCTTTTACAACTTGATTTAAGTCCATATTTTCAAAGCTCATGGTCTGTTTACGGCTGAAAGCAAGAAGTTGACGAACCAGATCACGGGCGCTGTATCCTGCGTGCAATATGTTTTTAATTGAGTCCCGTGCCAAATCTTCTGGCTCCAGATCTTCCATCAACATTTCGCCATATCCAATCACAGGGGAGAGTAAATTATTCAAATCATGGGCCACACCACCAGCCAGTCTTCCCACGGACTCCAGTTTTTGTGACTGACGATATTTTTCCTCAAGTTTTTCCTTTTCTTTTTTCATGTTAATTTTTTCTGTAACATCTGTCCGAATACCTGACATGCGTAAAGGCAATCCTTCATCACTGCGCAAAATCACACGACCACGTTCATGGACCCAGACCCAGTGTCCCTTCTTATGTGCCATTCTAAAGATGCAGTCATAATGAATAAACTCTCCTGACATGTTTTTTTGCATCAATTCAATAACGTTCTTTCTGTCCTCTGGATGACACTGATTCTCCCAGGTTTGTGTTGTGACAGGCGACAATTCATCCAGGGTATAGCCGAGTATCTGAACACATTTTTCGTTTAAAATGGCTTTCCCAGTATTGAAATTCCAATCCCAAGTGCCCACATTGGCACCTTCCAGAACATCGGCATAGCGCTGGCGTTCTTCTGCCAGACGCTGTAGTGCAAGCTCACGCTCTACAGAAATGGCTTCACGTCGGGTTTCTGTTTTCTTCAATGCTGCCGTCCGCTGATCAACAAGGGTGCTGAGCCTGTTATTAAACATGAACAGGGCAAGGCATACCCCCAGAAACAGCGCAGCTCCCCCCATGATTATGGTTGTAAAATTATATTCGCCTTCCAGGGGAGAACGAATAAATTCCGCAGCAATGATTTCCCCCACATTCAGATTCCAGGCCCCTGTCCAGTTATATTTTTCACGAAGCTGTTGAGGTGCATCTTCCGGGTCACCATGGCACTTTAGGCATCCTTGCTTTACGGCAATAAACGGGTGGGCATAGAGCAGATATTTTTTACCGTTTTCTTTAATAATTTTAGGGGTTGATCATAAGATGGGCACCTATACTTATTCTGACCACATAAAATTAATAAGTGTTTGTAATTATAAAATTTATTTAAATATTTAAAAAAATTATTTCAAAGTGGCCCATGTTGTGACCAAGCCCTAATTTTACTATAGCTGCTTCGAGTTTTATCCTGGTTGAACCAGTTGATTATGGTTTGTTCAAATTCTGTTGCCTTATTCAGAGAATTTCGTGGGTTTCCGGACGCGATTTTGTAAGTCACTTCGGGTAATTTTGCTTTGCGCCTTTCCTCGTTGTAATATTGCTGCATATTCCGGGCAATAAAAGAAGACGAGAGCAACTCCGGCGCGTAAAATCCCTGCTTGAGATCCCCTTCTGCCATTAGTTTATAATAAGCCGGGTGCATGTCGTTCTGAACATACTGATGAAAGGCACGGGTTTCAAGCATTGTATCCCGAACGCGTTTTTCCACCTGTGAGTGTACATATCCCCTAACCAGGAGATACAATAAAATGAGTATCACCATGGATGCCAATGCGGCCATCGAGAGGAACCAGCTTCGTCTGTTCATAAAACAACCCCTGATTTTTTAAATTGTTGTCCCCAACTATGTAAATATTTTCGATTCAAATTTCGGCATCCTTCATATGACCATAGAAGTCCTTTACAGTCTTTTTGGAAAAAGTGCCTACAAATGGGGAATGCCTTAAGAAAGTGTAAAGTAGTTTTGAAGGATGCCCATATTTTAAGTGAAGAGGGGTAGATTATTTGTCATGAACCCCCTAACTCGTATAAATACGGAAGTCACCAAAATATTTTTATTAAAGCATAACTTCCAGATAAATTCAATATGTGGAAGCATGAAAAATATTTTGGCTCATCATGGATTAGTGAGAAAAGTACCTAATCTGGGCTGTCTAAATTTCATAATTTTCTTACTCATGATTTGGCACCTCTCATTGAGTCTCTATTCATGAAAAGACTGTACTCCCTTTATTCATAGTTATCACTATAAAAGCAATTTGTTTTTTTTGATAATTTTTAGGGATCTTTTTTATATTCTGCGCAATCCAGCTATTTTTTTGTCTTGACATATCCTGAAGTCAATGCAAATGATATTGGGAATATTTTTTTATATGAAAGCGTAGATATATCTATATTCTTTCATGCTTCGTTGTGGGCAGGCCGGGGCCGGAATACGGTTTGCCCGTGGCAGTTTATATGAAAATCTCAGCAACATGCTAAAATTAAATGACTTGCGTTTTTAGTTGTGCCTGGTTTTACAGCCATGTAGGTTATATCTTTAATCTTAGGAGAATCTATGAAGCCTGACAAAATAATGGATGGAATTTCAAAGGAGATAATGACATCTTTAAAACAAATGAAAAAAACAACCACAACAGACGAGAAATTAAAGCACAGCAAAATTGTCAAAAATCTATGTGAATCACTGGATGTGTTTTTTGTCTTCATGAACGAAATAGCATCATATGATTATGATTATGACCATGACCATGACGAGGATGGCGACATTCCATTCGATGATCCTATGTACACCGGGCCCATCCAGTAACCAGGGGACAGGAACGCTATCCAAGGCAGCTCTGCTGTGAAAATTTATGGTTGTGAACGAGCTTTAATGATCCGTCCCCTGGTAGATCCACATGGGTACTGTTTTCCCCGCTTTTTCAAAGCCACACTTGTTGTAGAACTGCACTGCATTGCCATCGGCGGTGAGCATTTGCTGGTGGAAGGTGCCATATTTTTTCTGCATGAGCTTCATCATTTTATACCCAATCCCCTTTCCCTGATACTCTGGATGGACCAGCATGTGCGGATAATAGACCACCAGGCATCCATCGGAGATGGCATTGGTAATTCCCACCATCCGATCCCCCACCCATGCCGAAACAAGGGAATGGGAGTTTATCAGGGCTTTGTAAAGCAGGTCTGGTTTTTCTGCGGATGACCATTGATTGCGTTTATACAGTTCCATGAGCTGATCTTTTGGGATTTTGCGTACTTCCTTGATAATAACGTCCATTTTTGCTCCTGTTAAAATATTTTTCCCTTTTAGGGACTTGCCCGAGTATAAACTACCATCATACCCAGTTTAATATGTTGATATTGCATGATAAAAAAATTCAAATTGGTAGTTTATTTTCGTCCAAGTCCCTTACACGTTTTTGATGATTTTGCCACAATGCATATATTTTTTTCCTTTTACAATGAAAATATGGGCCTGGTTCAAATCGGGGTAACAGTTTCTAATACCTTTCAGTCGCTTTTGCCGGGTCTAACACCACAATTTGATTGAAAGAGCGGGCAAAAGTGTTACCTGGATATGTGCTCTTTTGAACCAGGCCGAAATGCTGAAAATTGCTGGCATCCTTTATATGATCTCAAAATTAGTTTACACTTTTCAAAGGACAATCACCGTAAAATGGTTACTCATCCTGTGAAAGTGTAAAGTAGGAATGAAGGATGCCAAATTGCCCTTAAGTTTTATGCATTGTTGACCGATGTAATAGGTAATTTTAACGGAGGTGAAGTATGCATTTTGTTATCGGAGCTCCCCAGCGTATCGGTTCGCCCGCACAAAAACTGAAAACCAAACAAGGACAATTGGAAGCACGTGTTTTAAATATTCGATCTCCCCGAAAACACCCAAGACGCAAATCCGCCCGGCCCCGGGACAGGAGATCCAGAACTCCGGAACAGGATACTGCATCAGGCCGTGTCATGCTACTGCTGGTACCGGATGGGTATCAAATTCCAAGGGATATTAATTCTGGTGACTACCGGGTTTTTGTAAGGTTTGCACGCCGTTAGCGGCGATACTCTATGGTTGCACCCCGGGTTAGGCGGTTAAACAGATTTATTTTGACTTCAGCACTCTTTCCAAGGTTTTGATAAACAGCCCTGGAGTTTCCAAGTGAGGGCAATGTCCCACCTGTTCCAGCAAATTCAATGTGGAGCCAGGTATATTTTTATGGGCATCCTCTGCCATTTGATAGGGGAAAAGAGTGTCTTCTTTCCCCCAGATGATATTTACCGGAAAGGGTACTTTCTTGAGTAATGTCTTCAGGCCTCCCCCAAATTCACTGGAGAGCACCTCATGGGACATATCCGTTGAGATTTTCTTGTACCATTCACAATTATCCATTTTCTCTTTCATCATAAATTGCTTAACAGGCCAAGGCATCTTGATTTCTTTGTGGAAGACCCGGCGGATAAAATTTTCATAGTCTGCGGGGCTGTTAATTGAAAAAGGAGATTTCCCCTCCATAAATTCCTCGTAAAAAGTATTGTAATTTTCCAGTAGAAAGCCAGAAGAATTGACCAGGGTCAGAGAACTTATCTTTTCAGGGCATTTTATTGCCAGATAGGAACTGATGGCCCCACCCAGGGAATGACCCACTAAATGGATTTTTTCCGTTGCCAATGAAGACAAAAATGGCTGCAGCCAGTTGACATAATTCAAAAGCCCATACCGAAGATCCTGCCGCTTTTCTGTGTCACCAAACCCGGGAAGCTGGGGGAGAATAATGTTATATTTTCGGGATAATGGCTTGGCAGTTGCGTAGAAAGTCTCTTTTCTATCACTGAATCCATGGATAAATAAGAGGGTTTCCTTTTTTTCCCGGTTCACCTGATCCCAGTGAATATCAACCAGACCATTGAAAATATTTCTTTTTACCCCCAGGGATTTACCCATGGACTTTAAATTGTGGGTGAGCATCATTTTTCCTGCGCCTGTTATGAGATTAAATGGATTCATATGAGTTCTGTTTTTACCTTTTTGATAGTATCATTTCATAAATTGTTTTTTTCAAAGCAGGGAGATGGTTTTGACATATATCGAAGATGATTTCATGGTCTACTTTTTCATAATGGTGGGAAATGATATCTCTAAATCTCATGATATTGCGCCAATTGATGCCCGGGTATTTTTCCAATAATGTCGGTTTCCCCTTATGAATTTTTTTCAGCAGTTCCCCAATAACCTGAAGCCTCATTGCAACTGAATCAAGAATCAATACACCATATTCGTTTAATACAAGATCATCTGGGGCGTTTATTTCCGAAAAACGCTTTGTGACGACATCAATGGATTCTGAAATGAGGTTAAGATTCTCCAAAAGGATTTCTTCATGCATAAATGATCTCTTTTTCTATTCTTTTTAAAAAATGACTTTCACCTATGTTTCTTTTTCTGACAATCTCAATTTTTTTATTAAAGCTTTTTTCCATATGAATTTGAAGGTTTGCCAGCCAGTCGAAACGAGGCTCAATGAATTCGACGAGCAGATCAATGTCGCTGGCCGAGGTCTGTCGATCTTTTGCATATGAGCCGAATAATCCTATGGTAATAACTCCAAAATTTTCATTGAGAAATTTTTTATCGGCCTTAATCCGAAATAGGATGTCTTCTTTAGATAATTTGGTCTTTTGATTTTTCAAGGTTCAATGCCTCCAGATCAGTGTTAATTAATATCTTTAAGCACACTTTAAAACAGCAATTTTATCAATGATTTTGACATTTTCTTTTTTGCAAACCATCTTTGGACTGGCTCGAATAATCAAATATCCAATGGAGTAAAGCATATGCAATAATCCTGGGGATATGATCGAAATCAGTTGCCTGCCAATTTCCATTTTGAAGGATTTCAATTATACCGTCGATATCGTGGCAGATCGGATCAATTTTTTGTTCAAGATATTTGGCCTGCCTTCTCAATATTGGTCGAATTTTGAGTCTCCGTAATCGTTTTTGAAAAGAGATAGATTCATCCCCTGCTCTCAAAGCAGGGATTATATATTCTATCCATCTGAGACCCTTTTATATGAAAGAGTAGACATCTCTAATATTCTTTCATGATTCGTTGTGGACAGGCCGGGGCCAGAATACGGTCTGCCCGTGGCAGTTTATATGAAAGTCTCAGCAACATGCTAAAATTAAAGGATTTTCTTTTTTAGTTGTGGCTGGTTTTACAGCCATGTAGGTTATAATGAAAAGTGATCAAAGGCAAGCATAGAGGTTAATAAGAAAATTCAACTAATCTGGAACAGACTATACATGCTTTTAAAAATTAATCATAGTCGATTGCATCAATAAAGCTTGATTCGTCTCTGATCGATGGCAACCTGGCGCTTTTCACCAAATGCTCATTCGAATTGTTTCGGTCAGATCCTCTCTGCGTTGAAATTCCTTTCTTATGGTACCAGATTTTGTTAAACTTACTTGATTTATGAGCATAGTCCTTCCATGTATTTTTGTGTTTGGAAACTTTAAAATACACTAAGGGAGTTCATGATAATAAAACTACCCATTTTTGAATGGATAATCCCGGATAATGGGTATGGAATTCATTCACATGGGTATATTATTTCCCATGAACTCCCTAACGGGTAACGGGGGCTTTGCTCATAATCATTTTTTGTTAATTCTGGCCCTTTCGACTCCGATATTTATTTTTTTTTACTCAAAGTGAAAGCGGGAATGAAGGATGCCAAATATCAGAAATATTAAAATGGGTAGGGCTTAATGCAAACGGATGGGCTTTATGCTGGTAATGCTGTGTTTGTGCCTGATATTGACCGCTGCTGCTGACTCCCGGATTCCCTGGAACAATCACCTTCATTAAATAACTGCCACGGGCAGACCGTATTTTGGCTCCGGCCTGCCTATAACGAAGCATGAAAGAATGTGAGACACGCCTATTCTTTCATATAACTGCCACGGGCAGACCGTATTCTGGCCCCGGCCTACCCACAACGAAACATGAAAGAATGTTAGGCGTGTCTACTCTTTCATATAGAAAAAACATCAAAGGACATTTTTTTTGCAGACTATCCCAACCTTTTTCCCAGATTGGCTTATAAAATGGATGGAGACACAACAAATTCCGTTATGGGGTGCGGCCGATCTTCAAGATTTTGCCACCCCTTCAGATAAAAACGGAAAGAATTTTCCATCGGCTATTGCATTCGCAATTCCAATGAATCCCCACATAATGCTCAGCATTCAAAAAGGCCCGAATCAGGCATATGCCGACGAATACGCCAGCGTGAATAACCGCATCAATGACCTATCAGAAACCCTGGCCTCTGAAATCAGAGCCAGAGGATTTCAGGCTGAATCATTGGCAGCTTCAGTTCGTACGGATACGGTTAACATAAAAGGAGATTTCCCCCACAAAACGGCAGCCACAAGAGCCGGGTTGGGTTGGATAGGACGTCATTGCCAACTGGTTACCCGGCCATTTGGATCATGGGTTCGCCTGGGGACGGTCTTTTCAGATATTGACCTGCCATGTGGCCCTGCCATGGAAAAAAGTTATTGTGGAAGCTGTATGCGTTGTGTGGAGGTTTGCCCTGGATCAGCCTTAAAAGGCAACCAATGGTATCCAGGATTGCTTCGTGAGGAAATACTTGATGTGCAGGCATGTGATAAATGGAAGAAAGAGCATTATTTTCAATACCATAAAGGCCATAATTGTGGAATTTGTTCATCCGTTTGTCCTTATGGACTGAAAACCCTGAAAAATAAACAAATTTCATAAAAGAACAAAAAATCAAGGAGATACAATGATCTGGACACTAAAGGCAAAATTACTTTTTGGTGCTTATGCAAGGAAAAATTGGGAAGGAACCATTGAAATAGATGCTTCATCAACCTTAGAAAATTTTCACCTTGCATTACAAGAGAGCTTGGATTTTGAGAATGATCATCTATACGAGTTTTATACTTCAAGGACAGAAAGAAGCGCTCAACGTATTTGCTATGATGATGAAAACGGCTTGATATATACAAAAACCTTAAAAGAGTTATATCCCCTGGAAAAGGGTCATAAACTTTTCTATTTATTTGATTATGGTGATAGTTGGACATTCAAAATCACCAAAAGCAGAAAAAAACCTCAAGAACCTGTTCCAGGTATAGAATATCCGAGCCTCATTGAAGAAACAGGCGTTAAACCGGAACAATATCCTTTCTGAGGCTAAACCTATTTTTTTTACAAATAGGATTTAATTTTTTATCTGGCTGATTATATTCTACCAACTACTATTTTTTTAAAGATAGTAGTTGTGTCGGTTTGATTTTATTAACCTCTTTAATTACTTGAAAATATAATCATGAAAATCCCTGTAATACCGCCAGATGTCAATCAAATTATTCTCAATAGCAAAGATCTTATATTTAAATAAATTAAAAGATGGCAGGGCCTTTATTTTTATGTTGCCATTAGACCTTGAAGATAGAATTGGATCTCATTAGTCTTTAATCCCTTCACCAACTGTTACGGGTGGTTCATGTTATGCCCAATCTCTTGTTTTCATTATATTTCAGGGCATACTATGCCTTCAAAAGCTTTTGCACTTTTTTAAGAGAAGCTCCCGGATAAAGGGAACTGAGCCCGTATGGTGATGCTCAAGTTTTTGGGGTTGGTCAAGGAACCAAATCCACCTCAGATTCATTGTTTATGTGCCGTCGGGGGTGAAGATTTACAGCCCCGGTTTAAAGTTTAAATTTCTTATTTGACAGGATATTTTAAATGTGGTCTTTATCATCATTTTTTAATGATAATATTAAAAATGAGTGCCCCCACCGATGTCGACTTGCTTTGGAAGTTACGGAGGGGGGGGAAGTGAGATGAAAAGACGTCTTTTGGTGTTTATTCTGGGTGTGTTACTATTTAAAAGGAGATGGGTCATGGAAAAAAAAAGTGTTGAATATTTCCAGGCTGTATTAACCCTGGAACTCGAGAGCTTGTTAAGACAGGCCAATTGTACCATGTCTGAATTCATATCTCAAAGCAGTCCAGCAATAGAGTATCTGGATCGTGCTTCTATGGAGATGGATCAGACATTTAAAATGAGGATCAGATCAAGGGAAAGCCGCTTGATTAATAAAATCCACCAGGCTCTTGGAAGGATAGAAGATGGCTCCTACGGCATTTGTGATTCCTGCGGTGAGGATATTTCATTAAAAAGGCTTGGAGCAAGACCTGTTACCACCAAATGTATTGACTGCAAAGAAGAGGAAGAAACCCAGGAGCGTTTGACACGAAGAACTCTGTACAGTCAAGGGTTCTCAAGGGGTAGAGTTCAATCGGGTTCCAGGATGTAAAAGATGATTCCCAAGGCGGCTTGGGATTTGTCGTAACCTGCTCTTAAATAAGGGGAATCGGAGATCAATACCTTTGCCAAATTCAAAACCGATTTGAAATTTGGCAATCAAGATACTATATACGGTATTAATGCGAGTGATAGATCACAATATGTAAGTCAATATTTAAACCAAAATCAAATTGACGAAGGTATTGGAGATGGGGACAGATTTAACAATCTGTCCTCTAATCGCTAAGAACATAAGCCTGACCCCATTGGCACACCAAATGATGATGGCTGGCGATGTTATGACTACCTCCCTAATAAACTTGGAGATTATGAAAGAAAAATTAACTGAGTTAAAAAATATTTACAAAGAATTTACCCAAAAAGCCAGTGAATCCAAAAGAGAACGGGCCTGTGAAAAAGGGTGCGGTTTTTGCTGCAAAGAGGCTGGAAGCATTGATATCACAACCCTTGAAGGGCTTGCCATAAGAGAAGCCATGAAGGCCTTACCCCGATCCCGGCAGAAAAGTCTTACCAAGCTGTTTCAGCAGGAGATCAAAAAAAGGGAAAAAGGCATTGGGGTTCCCTGTCCTTTTTTAATGAAAAACAGTGCCTGCATGATTTATGAGGATCGTCCCTTTTCCTGCCGAAGAATTTACTCCACCCATGTGTGTACCCGGGAGAACCCTCCCATGGTCAGCCGCCAGGTCATGGAAGATGCCAAGCTCACCATTAAGGCCTTGCAGGAACTGGATATCACCGGATACTCAGGCCATATGTCCTATATTTTGTATATGCTGTCCACGCCGGAATTTCTGAACACCTATCTTAAGGGGGAGTGTAAGCCTGAAGAGATCATGGTTTTTGGAAAATCCCATAAGATCGTCATTAACAAAATGGTGGTCTAAGTGATGCAAAAGGAGCAAAGGGAGCAAAAGGAGACGGCTTTTCCAGTGAGCATGGAAATGGATTCCCTGGAATCAGGCACCCCCCAGGTAATAAGAACCCGGGAATCTGATGTAACCCGTGTGGTACATTCAAGTCTGATCATGCGCCCAATTTATGAACTGGAAGCCCGCAGACTCACCACAGAGGATGAAGAAGGATCTGATCTGCGAGACCTTGTGGATCTGATGTGGGTGGCCTTTGCCATTTTGGACAGTGTGTCTGAACTCACCGAATATCATGTGGGGGCCAGCAGAAAAGAGGTGCTGGAAAAGGTAACTCCGGCCATTAAAAAGCAGCTCAAGTCCCCGGAAGCACTCTCCCAGGGGGCGCTGTCCGATCTTTTAAAAAAAGTTTTTGATCATCTGGTGAACAGGAACAATCGCTATCTTCCCTTTAAATATCGCTATTACGACGGGGCCTCGGGCAGGTTTAAGCGTCGAAAATTCTGGTTGATCAAAGCGGTTTATACGGGCAAGGGTCAGGAAACGTTGTTTTCCCTCACCGATGAGGGTTATGCCGCCTATTTTGGCCTCCATGAAACCAGCGCCCTGGATTCCACGGCCATTGGAAATTTGCGCATCAAGCTTCTCATTGAACGGGGAAACGTGGATGACGCCATTGCCGTGGCAGAACAGAACAACAAACAATGTACCCGCAAGGCCCAGGACATCCGTAACACCCGTCGGGCCATCCAGCGAAATATCCATTCCATTGATTTTCACCGGATCAATGCCATGGCCGACCAGGGGGCAGGGCAGGCCACCCAGGTTCAGATGGAAAGTAGCCGCCTCCACCACATGGTGTTGGATAATCTCCAGGTCACTGAGAACAAAGATCAGGAGTTAAAGCTTTTGCACCTGGCCCGGCATCTTAAAGCGCTGAACCAACGTCAGATGGAACTGGTAAGAGAATTACAACATCTTCCCGACGATTATCACCAGAACAGTTATAAATTATTCAGGAAACGAACGCTGGGAATTTTGCCGCCCCTGGAAGAGGTGCTGCGCCGGGTGTGTTGTATGCCAGAAGGGGATGCCGCTACAGTGGGCCGGGAGTTCATCGCCATGTTTGATCCCCCAGTGCAGACATCTTTGTTTGATCCGGGTGCCATCATTGATACCATCAGCCAGGCCCTGGAACGCCGTAGTACCACAGGGGACAAGCCCTCAATCCTCCAGGAAATTGACGGAGAATCCATTGCCCACTACCAGTCGGAACTCACAGACCCCCTCATGAAGCGGGGTCGGGATATGATCCTGAATCGAGTCAGAACCTCCGAAGCTACAATGATGGAAGATCTTTTAAAAGAGGCTATTCTGGAAGAAGATGCCCCGCTGTTGCCCATGGCTGTGGCGTTGACCGTGTTTGAGTCCATCATGGATCACCGCACTGGCCAACGAAACGGATTCCAGGTAAAGCTGGGTTCCCGGGATAAATACCTGACCATTGATTTGCCCGGGGGCAGACGCTATCGGGGACATCATCTGGTGCTGGTTCCGGTGAACAAATAGCCCTGATACCATTAAATATTGAAAATAGTATTATGCCGCCCCTGGCGGGGGCTCTGCTGAGGGTACTTTGACACTTCATTTTCATATAACTGCCACGGGCAGACCGTATTCTGGCCCCGGCCTACCCACAACGAAGCATGAAAGAATGTGAGACATATCTACTCTTTCTTATAAACGGGCATGTCCTGTTGGACACAACGAATATTGGGTCGTAGACGCGGAGCCAAATGATATCATGCCGCCCCCCCCCGACGGGTAATGGGCCCGGCCGGAACCGTTAGACGGCCCAATTGGCCGGTTCCTATTACCCATCGGGGGGGGGCTCTGCTGAGGGTACTTTGACACTTCATTTTCATATAAACTGCCATGGGCAGACCTTATTCTGGCCCAGTCTGTCCACAACGAAGCTTTAACGTCCGTCAGGTTTGCGGGGACTTTCTTATAAAAAAAATCATCTCCGACTCATTTCCGGCATAAAACATAGAGACATCACCATGGAAAACATTTACGAGATCAGCCGCCTTGTGTATCTGAGTCTGGCATACAGCAACGGCAACAAACGAATTATCAGCGAGAATCAGACAGAACTCATGGAGTTACTCCAGCGGTTCCAGGCTGAGGATGCCTTTCACCGGGCCGTGATGGAAAATATCCGGGCCATGGAACTCCAGCTTCTGGAGGTGGAGCCCCTGGCCCTGAGACTTTCTGCCCGGAATGGGGCCAGTTTTTTTGCCAGCACCCTCACCGATTATGGTAAAATGCTGGGCAGAACTCCCCTGAAAGCCGGGGAATTGCTCTGCGTGCATTGTGCCGTGGCCACGGCGTTTTTTCCCACAGAATCGGACTTGGATGCCCCGGTGGAGGATTTGGGGGTTATCGTTTCCGGTGATGTCATTGACATCCTCCGGGTTTTTGCCAAGGCAGAAGAGACCATGGACCCGGCGGATGAGATCTTACACCCGGAGGTGAGAACCGCAGCCCAGAGACTCAGGGAGCTTCCCGAGGAAAATCCCGACAGCAAGCGGGCCGTGGGGGGTAATAGCTGGCTTGAGTTAATTATCCGGGTGCTGGAACACATGGTGGCCACGGGGTATCTTTTAGAATTCCAGGAAGAGGCAGAAGAAGAGATGGAGTACCGCCCCACACCGGCTTACCAAAGCGCCATGCGCACGGCATCGGTGTACGTCTTTCATGCCTTTCGAGAGCTTGTGGCAGAAAAAAGAATGACCCTGCTCCCTGGGGATAATTTGCAGGAAATCCCCTTAACTCCCCCAGCCGAGGTGCCCCATGTATAAGCTCAGTCGATTCTTTGTCAGTGATATTGTGGCCGGGGAAAACATTCTCAGAAACGGTTATTTCCCCATTTGCAAAGAAGACAAGCAGGCAGAGCATGGCATCATTGTGGCTGCCAACGGTTCCTGTAAGACCACCTTGCTCTCTTTTTTGTTCAGTGTGTTTGTTCCTGATCGCCGCCGTTTTGTGCAATATCTCCAGTCCAATGGGGACAAAACGCTGGAGCAATACCTGGTTCCTGATCGGCCTGCCCTGGTGATGCTGGAACTTTCCATGGATCTGGATGCCACCCTTTTTGAGTCCCAACCCCAGGAGCGCCTGGTGCTGGGGCAGCTTCTCCACCGAAAGAAAACCACCCCGGATCATATTGAGCGAAGTTATTTCATAGGCGAGTGGGAATTATTTGATAGTCTTCGTGTGCAATGGGAGGCCCTTTCCAACGCCAATCATCCCTATACTGCGGTGAAAGAGTTTTTAAGCGACAAGGTACACCAGACCAACAATCAAAAAGAATGGGAGGAAAAACTTGAATCCCTGGGGCTTGATCCCTGGCTGGTGAATCGCCAGGTGGATTTTTCCCGCAGTGAAGGAGGAATCAAGGACTCATTTAAATTTAAAAGTGAGGCAGACTTTCTCAGTTTTTTTCTGGGGTGCGTGTCAGATCTTGATGCGGCCATGGACATCCGGAAAAATACGGCCCAGACCATTGCCAAGATGAAAAATCGTCCTGAAAAGAAAAAACAGCTGGATGCGGTGTTATCTCTCAAGAAAAACATGGGGGAGTTCCATGATATGGGTCGGGAGTGGCGTAGGCTCCACAAGGACATGGAAAATTGCACCTTACAACTGGGAGAGGCTGCTCATCTGCTGATCGCTGCCCGGAAAGAGGCTGATATGGCCCTTGAAATGGCGGAGGCTACAGTTAAAAATAACCGAGATAAACAAAAAGAGACAAGACGTCTCTGGGACATTGCCCAGGCCAATCAGGTGAAAGTGGAAGAGGTCGGCCACAGCCAGGAAAGCCATAAGCTCAAAGGCTTGATCCAGGAAGCGGATAAAAAACTGGAAGAACTCCAAAACGAGGGGGTGGCACTTAAGGCGGCAGACTATGTGGCATCCCAGAGGCAGTTCAAGGCCGAGGTGGAGTCCAAAGATAAAATTCTGGCCCATCGCACTTCTGACCTGAAACCGGCACAACTCCAGGTGGCTCTTCGGGCGGCCCAGTACCATACCCGGTTAAACAGCCAGCGCATGGAGTCCATTTCTGCCGTTACGGGCATGGAGAAAGAGATACAGGTCACCCAGGAAAAGCACAACTCTCTGAAGGAACAACTCCAGGAGCAGGACAGAGAGATATCCAGCTTGAATGGGGATATTGTCCGTCTTACGACCCAAATTAAGGGGGCTGTCATGGCCCGGGAAAATTTAGATCTTACCCCCGGAGAAGACCCCGAACAGAGCTTGACAAGGCTGGAAAAAGAGGTTCGTGATTGTGAAAAAACGTTGGCTCAGACCCCCAGCCAACTCCGGGATCTTGAAGCGTTGCAAAAAAAGAGCCAAGAGCGATCAAGTCAATTGCAGCGCTCACAGATCCAAGAAGAGGAAACCCTGAAACAGGCTGAAAAATCTATGGCAGATGAAAAGGCCCAAAGAACGATTTTGCTTGGAGATGTCCATCTTATACGCATCGCCGGCTCTACAACCTTTGAGCCCACAAGGGCGGATCTGACCACACGCCTTGGGGAATCCATGGCCCGAACCCGCACGGGGACACACGCCTTTCAAGAACAACTTCTGGAAGTGAAAAACGAATTAAAGCGGTTGGAAAACATGAATTCTTTGGTGGTGGATGACCAGGTGGCAAAACTGATTGCCTATTACATATCAAAGGGGCTGTCCCCGGCCGAGGTAAAGCCCTTTCTGGATTATCTGTCCGGGCTTGAGAAAACCCCGGAAGAGATCGCCCGGGTGGTGGAGGGTGATCCCGGACGGTTCAGCGGTATCATGGCTGCCACTGATGGGGTGATTGAGACGGTGCAAAATATGCCTGTGCCCCCCTGGCTTTACAAGCCCGTGGTGATATCCACCCCCCGGGATATGGATCGGCAGGGCATTGCGTTTTCGGTGATCTCCCCCCAAGACCCCATTGTTTACAGCAAGAGCTATCTGGAGGATCAAAAGAAGCATCTTGCCGAAAAACAGGAAAAGCTTGAAAAGGAGCTATCCCAGCGTTTGTTCAGGATTGAATCCATGGAAAAAACCCAGCGCAGGCTCAATGATTACCGGGAAAAATATCCTGACATGGCTGCGGTGGCACTGTTGTCCCGGAGTGTGGTGGTTGAAAGAGAAATGTTAGTTGGCATTGCATCTAAGATCCAGGCGTTGGAAACGGAAAGGGAAACCCACGGAGTCAGAAAAAAAGAGTTGGAAGAAATTTTGCATACGGAAACCCGGATACTGGCCCGTTTGGAACAGGTGGTAAAGCTGGTGAAGAATTGGCTTGCCCAGTATGGTAAGAGGGATGCCTGGGAAAAAGACCTTTCCCAAAAAGAGATTCAAAGGGTGGAGATGAACCATGTTGCCGCCCAGATCCGGGACAAGGAAAAACAAACAGGGGATGCCCTCACCCTTATTCGCAGCACCATGGCCCAGAAGAGGGCGGAGTTGAAAAACCTGGAGGATCGAGCCGATGACATTCCGGTCTCAGAAGGGGTAGTCCTCAATGAAGAACAGCTT
>Ga0208900_1000986_pt1 | contig 16319 bp, 17 predicted proteins | sample AntAceMetag02UKK_FD_184763 | JGI IMG/M metagenome (GOLD analysis project Ga0208900, IMG submission 184763) | Saline lake microbial communities from Ace Lake, Antarctica - Antarctic Ace Lake Metagenome 02UKK (SPAdes) (version 2) | ecosystem: Environmental > Aquatic > Non-marine Saline and... | reverse complement strand
TATTACAACCGCAAAAGTCAACGAAGAACCCGCTTGCATAGTCAGCAGGCATACCATAGGCTGGTAAAGGGTTACGGACTTATTGCGCCGTATAGTTCTTCGGGTTTACGCCCTGCGAAAGCCCAACGATGAAAGTTTATAGGAAAGCCGTATGCGGGAAAACCGCACAGCCTGTCCCGATTTTTTTTCGGGATACGGTTTGACGAGGGGGCAGAAAGGTTAAGGACTAAAATTGAGGATTTACCCATTACCGCTTATCCTTTCGCTCTACTCTACTGATGGACGGCATAATCCGGGTTTTCCCGGCGTTGTTTTTTATCCCACTTCTCTTTTCGGGCTTGTTGGCATGCTTCCCCCCCACAGTACTTTTGATTGCCTTTTACAGGGGGGGTCTTGCACCAGCAGCGACAATTAATACATCTAAAGATCTTTGACATAATATCCGGCTTTTCTCACCGAATTAACCAAATGTCTCTTTTTTATAAAAAATATTGAAATGCTGCAATCTTTATTTTCCTACTTGAACAAAAGGCTTTTTTTATACTTTTGGCGGACGAAATTATGAGGAATAATTAATGCTTACCAAACTCCAAAAATGGCTTGTACTATTCAAAATAAGGCGAAACGCCCGGAAAACTAAATTGTCGGGTAGGCAAGTCTCCGTTTACAATGCAAAAAAAATTGGAGTAATTGGCGTTGTTGACAGTAAAGAGCAGTTTGATTTATTGGTGAAATTTAAAAAGACAATCGAAAGCTACGGCCCGCGTGTTTCGGTATTGGGCTTTGCTTTTTTTAATGTGCTGCCCGATTACTTCAATACCCAAATGCAGGTGGATGTATTCTCACGAAAGGAAGTAAGTATTTTTGGCATCCCGAAAGGAGACAGGGTCAGGCAGTTCATCAATACTGAATTTGATATTTTGATTGATCTTACCATCGAAGAATTTGTGCCGATGTATTATTTGGCGGGTATGAGCAAATCAATAATCAAAGCCGGAAAATATCGTGAACAAATGAAAGACACTTATGATATAATGATACATAAAGAAGATGAAATGACTTACCATGAATTTCAGTTTGCAATGAAAAATTATCTTTCTAAAATAAATACTACACGAGCATGAAAAATCTTTTCTCAGGAACCGGTGTTGCATTGATAACGCCTTTCCATAAATACGGTACCATCGACTTTACCTCCCTCGAAAAGGTATTGCACCACGTTATTGATGGCAAAGTTGATTATCTTGTTGTGCTTGGAACCACGGGTGAATCTCCTACGATTTCAAAGGATGAAAAAAATGCACTATTGGATTTTGTTATCGAAACTACCAACAACAAAATCCCTATTGTAAAAGGAATTGGAGGAAACAACACCCAGGAAATAGTCGATGCCATTTCATCAGAACCCTATGAAGGGATAAGCGGAATATTGTCAGTTTGCCCTTATTACAATAAACCCCAGCAAAAAGGGCTTTATCAGCACTATAAAGCCATTGCCGGTGCCAGCTCGTTACCAATAATTCTTTACAATGTGCCCGGGCGTACCGGCTGCAATATTGAAGCTGAAACCACACTTGAACTTGCCCGTGAATTTAATAACATCGTGGCCATAAAAGAAGCATCCGGTAATTTTAACCAGGTATCCCGGATATTAAAAAATAAACCGAAAGACTTTATTGTTATTTCGGGAGATGACCAACTTACCCTTCCAATGATGGCTATGGGAGCATCGGGAGTAATTTCTGTTACAGCAAATGCCTTCCCAGCCGAATTCAGCAAAATGGTTGATCTTTGCAGCCGTGGAAAGTTTGAAGAGGCTTCAAATATTCATTATGAATTGCTGGATATTATGGATGCACTTTTCGAAGATGGTAGCCCGGCAGGAATAAAGGCTGCAATGCAAATTCTCAACCTTTCGCAAAATCACCTGAGGTTGCCGGTAATAAGGGTTAACAAATCCCTTTATATGAAACTTAATAATTTAATAACGGAATATCAAGAATCAAAAATTAAAAAAGTAAAATGAAACACACGAAACTAATTGCACTAATTGTAGCACTTTTCACACTCAGCACGCTCATCGCGCAAAGCCAAACCATCGAAGAGATTTTTGGTGATCGTGGCGAAATTTATTTTGAGTTTAAGCATACGAATTTTGATTTAAACAAACTTTCAGGACTGGTATCACTCGATGCGGTGGATGATGATGTTGCCAGGGCTTATGCCAATAAAACTGAATTTGAAGCCTTTTTAAAGATTGTTGATGAATTTCAACTTTTGGCAAAACCCGGCGAACTCCTCGAAAATCCAAAAATGCTTGGAGAGGTCAATGTTAAAGAAATTACGGAATGGGATTTTTATCCTACCTATGATGCATACATTGATATGATGTACCAGTTTGCACAGGATCACCCGGATATTTGTGAAGTTTTTAGCATTGGGCAAACCACCGAAGGCCGCGAGCTTATGATGGCCAAAATATCGGATAACGTGGCATCCCGCGAAAGCGAACCCCAGTTTTTATACACAGGAACCATGCATGGCGACGAAACTGCCGGTTTTGTTTTATTTTTAAGATTAATTGATTATTTATTGACTAATTATGGTATCAATCCAGAGATCACGGATATGGTAAATAATATGGAAATTTGGATAAATCCTGCCGCGAACCCTGATGGTACCTATGCCGGCGGAAACAATACAGTAAATGGATCTACACGCTATAATGCCAACAACGTTGACCTTAACCGAAATTATCCAGACCCCGAAGATGGCCCACATCCTGATGGAAATGCCTGGCAGCCCGAAACACTTGCTTTTATGCAAATGGCCGAGGAAAATAACTTTGTGATGTCGGCCAATGCACATGGTGGTGCCGAGGTGCTAAATTATCCCTGGGATACCTGGCCAACCTTAGCCGCTGATAACGATTGGTGGATTTATGTATGCCGCGAATACGTTGATACTGTTCACCTTTATTCCCCAAGCAATTATTTAACCGACCTCAACAATGGTATCACCAATGGATATGATTGGTACACAACCAGTGGTTGCCGTCAGGATTATATGAACTATTTCCAGCAATGCCGCGAGGTAACAATGGAGATTTCGGGAACAAAACTATTGTCCCCAAGCCAGTTGCCAAGTCACTGGGACTGGAATTATCGTTCATTTATTAATTTCATTCAACAGGCAAGTTATGGTATTAACGGCATAGTTACCGACATGGAAACCGGCGATCCCTTGGAAGCTATGGTTTACATCGAAGGCCACGACATAGATAGTTCAATGGTATTTGCTGAACCCACCAACGGGTTTTATCAGCGTATGCTCGATGAAGGTACCTACAATCTTACTTTTTTGGCACCGGGCAAATACCCGGTTACAATCCAAGGAGTAACAGTTACAAAATACAATACTGTTACCGTTAATGCTGAATTGGATGCCGGCAGCCTTATTCCCGATTTTGCAGCCACTTCCACTTCTGTTTCGTTGGGCAGCCCTGTCAGTTTTTCCGATTTAAGTTTTGGAAATCCAGTAAGCTGGGCGTGGGCATTTGAAGGTGGAAATCCATCCACTTCTACAGATCAAAATCCACAGGGAATTGTTTGGGACGAAACAGGCAGTTTCGATATTTCACTTACAGTTACTGATGGCGATGGGGATAGTGAAACACTTTTAAAAGAGGATTATATTTCGGTAAATGCGGAATTTTTAATGGCTAACCAAACAATTACTACCTGCACCGGATTATTTTTCGATACAGGTGGCGATGCCGGGCAATATGGCAATGATGAAGATTTTACAATGACCTTTATGCCCGGTACTGCCGGTTCTAACATAATTGTTACTTTCCAAATGTTCAACGTTGAAGACAATTCCAATTGCAATTACGATTGGTTAAAAATATACAATGGAAGCTCAACCTCGGCTACGCTCATCGATACATATTGTGGCACTGATTCGCCTGGTACTATCGAAGCTGATAACCAGGATGGAGCACTCACATTTGAATTTCATTCCGATTATTCGGTAAACCTTCCCGGGTGGAAAGCCGTGATTAGTTGTACTTCTCCTCCACTGTTGCCTTTAGCAGATTTTATGGTGGATACAACACACATTGTAATGGGCGATAGTGTACAATTTACCGATCTTTCGGGAAATAACCCAAATTCATGGGCCTGGACTTTCGAAGGTGGAACACCTTCGAATTCGAGCGAACAAAACCCTTCGGTAGTTTATAGTTTGCCGGGAGTTTATGATGTAAGCCTAATTGTCCAAAATGAGTTTGGCTCGGATACCAAAACAATCGAAAATTTTATTATTGTTGACAGCACCATTGGTATTACTGAAAAAGAAGATAAAAATTATATAATCTTCCCAAATCCACTTGATGCCAACAATATGCTGAATATTATTAATGATGAAGCAGCTATTGAGGAATACCAGGTATTAGACTTCACCGGGAAAATTATTGACAGGCAAAATGTGAACACGAATCATTTGAAAATTGATTTTAGTCCGCAAAATAGCGGACTTTACATTATTAAATTCAGGATTGGGAATAATTGGTTTATCGAGAAGATAAATACCATCCGATAGCTTTATTGCAATAAGAAAGATTTGAGATATAAATGCAGAGATGAACCCTTTTATCCCTGCATTTTTTTCTGAATTGCAATACTCCTGATCCGGAAAAGATAACCCGGGATGATAGCGAGAGCACACCATAAAGAAAGAACTCGCGCTTTTGCAAGAAACATAGATCAAAGATTTTCTACTTTTTGTGACAATTCACGATTAACGATTCACAATTCACAATTAACGAATAACAATTAACGATTAACAATTAACAAATAACAATTAACTAATAACTTCTCCCATGAAAAATACGATACTTTTAGTAGCAATATTTCTATTCTGTGTACAGGCCACCTTCGCCCAGGACACCTTCTCCATCATTGCCATCGACACCATCACTGGCGAAATCGGGGGTGCCGGCGCATCATGTATTGATGAAAGTGCCATCCCAACAGGAGTTTTAATCATCAACGACATTATCCCCGGAAGGGGCGGCATACATACCCAGGCATACTGGCTTTCGGGCAACCAGCAAAATGCACACAACCGCATGGCGGAGGGTATGTCGCCACAGGAAATTATCGACTGGCTGGTGGCCAACGACATTCAAAACAACTCAACCCGAAGGCAATACGGCATTGTTGATGCCGATGAAAACGGCCATCCCCGAAGTGCTGCTTTTACGGGGGCAAATTGCGATGATTACAAAAACCATAACCTCGGCCCAAACTATGCCATCCAGGGCAATATTTTACTGGGTCAGCAGATCCTCGATTCCATCGAAGCCCGATTTTTAAATACCGAAGGGACACTGGCCGAAAAACTCATGTCAGCCCTCCAGGGAGCAAATGTTCCGGGTGCCGATACCCGCTGTTTAAACCAGGGCACTTCCTCACTTTCGGCATTTGTACGTGTAGCTGCGGCTGATGCCCAACCGGGAGAATACTGGTGCGACCTGCTGGTTCCTTCCACACCCTATGGCGTTGAGCCCATCGACTCGCTGCAAGTACTTTTCGACCAGTGGCTAATTTGGACGGGAATCGAAGAAACTCCTTATGTGCAGCCTAACAGGGCAAAGGTTTTTCCTAATCCTGCCAAAGATTATTTTACCATCGAAATCGAAAAAACCACAGGTATTTCTGAATTTCAAATTCAGATTTTTTCGATGGACGGAAAAGTGATGGATGAAGTAATTTATAGGAATGAAGTTGTGCAAATTAATACAATTGATTATCCTGCGGGTACATACATTTATAATGTGAAATCGGCGGGAAGGATGTTGGATGCCGGGAAAATCAATATTACAAGGTAAGTTACCTGCAAAGCTACAGAATTAGAATTTACAATATCATTGAATTATTATTACTTTTGATGTAAATAATAACTGTCATGGATTTACAGACACGAAAATTAAACTTGATTGAGTACTTAATTGGACTTCAGGACGAAAGAATATTTAGAAGAATTGAAGACTCAATAACAAGGACTTTGCATTCCACAGATAGGCCATTTGAGCAGATTTCGGAACAGCAATTGACTAAAAGAGCGCAAAGATCAAATGAAGATTATACCACCGGAAAGTTTTTAGACCAAGAACATTTAGAAATGGAATCAAATAACTGGTAATTCAATGAAAATTATTTGGTCGGACTTTTCAATTGAAATGCTTAAAGAGATATTTCTTTATCATAAAGAAGTTGCTGGATATAAAATTGCAAACAGAATTAAGACCAATATATTTAGCACCACAAAACAGTTAAAGCAGCACCCCAATTCTGGACAAATTGAACCAATTCTTGAATTGTTAAACGAAGGGCATAGATACTTAATAAGTGGAAATTACAAAATTGTTTATAAAAGGGTGAATGAAGGTATTCTAATAACTGACATCTTCGACACTCGACAAAACCCCATGAAAATTAATAACCCTGAAAGATATCCCGAAAGGTAACAATGGTTATTTTGCCTGCCATCAATCATTGTAAAATTGAATATCTTGATTCCCTTAAATATTTAAGCTGAAATGAAGGGAATTCAAATGAACTCCAATCAGGCAATCAAATCTTGGTTTTGCAATGGAGGGAAAAGTTATAGTCAATAAAAATATCGCAAATAGCCAAAAAACAATAAGCTTGAATTGACAGGAAATTTGTATTATTGTTAGCTCAAATATTACAATAATACAGCTTATGAAACAATACCAAACCATCCAATTTGAAATAAGCGGCGATGTGGGCACTGTGTGGCTCAACCGCCCCAAAATTCACAATGCCTTCAACGAAGTAATGATAGCCGAAGTGCTTGACGTTTTTACAGAGGTCAACAGCATGGACAATATCAGGATTGTTGTCCTGCGCGGTCGCGGCAAATCATTCTGCGCCGGTGCCGACCTCAACTGGATGGGCGGCGTTGCCGGATACACTTTTGAACAAAACTATGCAGAAAGCCTAAACCTTTCCAAATGTTTTTACGCCATTTATACCTGCGTCAAACCAACCATTGCCGTAGTTCATGGTGCAGCAATTGGGGGGGCAAACGGCCTGCTGGCTGCCTGCGATTTCGCTTACGCTGACAACAATACCACCTTCTCACTTAGCGAAGTCAAGATCGGGATTGTTCCAGCTTGCATCTCGCCTTATGTTACCAAAAGGGTGGGGGAGTATGGCTCCAAAGAATTGATGCTTACCGGCAAGCGCATTAAAGGCCCGGAAGCCGAACATCACCGGCTTGTGAATAAATCGCTACCTCCCGAAATGCTCGAAGAACACCTGGAATCGGTAGTTGCACTTTTGCGCACCAGTGGCCCCAAAGCCATGACTCAATGTAAAAATTTGCTATTTGAGATTTCGAATAAACTTACGCTTGAGGAAGCTATCACCTACACCGCCAAAATGATTGCCGAAATCCGAGCCTCCGAAGAAGGACAGGAAGGCATGGCTGCATTTTTGAATAAAAGAAAGCCAAACTGGGTGGAGAGAAGTTAAAAGTTAAAAGTTAAAAGTTAAAAGTTAGAAGTTAAAAGTTAAAAGTTCATTGTTGATAGTTAATGGTTAGCGTTTATTGTAAAAAATAAAAATTGCATAACAAAAATTTTCTATTTCCCTTTGGACAGGAGTCGCAATTACCGGCACAACGCCGGAGAATGCTCCGGCGCAGGAAAAATGTAAAAGAAGAAAATATTTAATGTCAAATTCAGAAATACTACTCTACCAAACAGAGGATGGGCAAACAAAAATTGATGTCCGCCTGGAAGAAGAAACTGTATGGCTAAACCAAAAACAGATGGTTGAACTTTTTCAAACCACAAAACAAAATGTTAGCCTGCATATTCGCAACATATTTAAGGAAGGTGAATTGGATGAAATTTCAGTTGTCAAGGAATACTTGACAACTGCTTCTGACGGGAAACAATATTCAACTAATTTTTATAACCTCGATGTTGTAATTTCGGTAGGTTACTGTGTAAAATCGCACCGTGGCACGCAATTCCGTATTTGGGCAACAAGGCAATTAAAAGTAACATGTTTCCAACCCGCACCCTTCCATCGCTTTTAGGCGTCCAGATAATTAACGGGAAGAAAACAGCCAACATATAATAATTTACGAATAACGATTAACGGATAATCCCGCCTACGGCGAGGATGTCGCTTCGCTCCACAATTAACGAATAACGATTAACTTTCAAAGACGTGAAAAATTTCGAAAGCAAAATATTGTCAGAAATAAAGAAAATTGTCAGAGAACAAGACCCATCCGCCAAAATATTTTTGTATGGATCCAGGTCAAGGGGAACGGCAAAAAGTAACTCTGACTGGGATTTATTGATTTTGCTCAATAGGGATAAAATATTTTTTGAAGTAGAACAAGAAATATCTTACCCGCTTTACGACCTTGAATTCGACACCGGTGAAGTTATTAGCCCAATGATTTACAGTGAAAAGGAATGGAATTCTAAATACAGATTAACACCGTTTTATAAAAATGTAATGCGTGAAGGAATATTGTATTGAAAGAATATAACGATTTCTACGATTTTGATGAAGAAACAGTGCTGAGATTATTTCCAAAATCAAAAGAATTTATTAAAAGAATTGGGGAGATCTTGTCAGAATAACTACTATGGACAACAGTTCTTATTCTCTACATTAATAGTTAGTGGGTAAAAAGTTAATTGGGTTTAAGGTTGTATGTGTATAGAAATCAAACACTGAACAACAAACAGAAAATAATAAATACCAAACAACAATATGAATAAACAAACAAAAATTCTTTTCGATAAAATCCTCATTGCCAACCGTGGCGAAATTGCCATTCGCGTAATGCGGGCGGCCAAAGCTTTAAACATCCGCACGGTGGCGGTATATGCCGAAGTTGATAAAGATTCGTGGCACGTGAGTTTTGCCGATGAGGCTTATTGCCTCGGCGAACAGGAACTGGCCGACACTTACCTTAATGTGGGTAAAATTATGGCCATCGCCCGCGAAACCGGTGCCGATGCCATCCATCCCGGCTATGGTTTCCTTTCGGAGAATCCTACTCTGGTGGAAGCTTGCGAAAAAGCAGGGATCATATTTATCGGGCCGGATACACGAGCTATTAAACTGATGGGAAACAAAATCGAAAGCCGCGAATTTGTAAAGGCGCTTAATGTTCCCACCACACAAGGCGTAACCGGTGATGCCGCGCAGTTGATTGCCGAGGCCGGAAAAATTCCATTACCCATTCTTGTAAAAGCCGCTGCCGGTGGCGGGGGCAAAGGTATGAGGATTGTAAATGATTTAAAAGACCTCCCCGAAATCATCGAAACTACACAGCGTGAGGCACTTTCCTATTTTGGTGATGGAACGGTGTTCGTAGAAAAATACGTGGAAGAACCCCGCCATATCGAAATTCAGGTAATGGGCGACAAACATGGAAATGCTGTCCACCTCTTTGAACGCGAATGTTCTATCCAGCGGCGCTACCAAAAAATTATCGAAGAATCGCCCTCACCAACACTAAGTGATGCTGTTCGACAAAAGATGGGAGAGGCTGCCGTTAAAATTACCAAAGCCATCTCTTACAGCAATGCAGGAACCATCGAGTTTTTGGTGGACAAAAACCTCGACTTTTATTTCCTCGAAATGAATACCCGCATCCAGGTGGAGCATCCGGTAACGGAAATGGTAACGGGAGTTGACTTGGTGCAGGAGCAAATTTCGGTTGCTGCCGGAAACCCGCTAAGTTTTACCCAATCAGATGTAAAGCAAAGTGGCCACGCCATCGAGTGCAGGGTCTATGCCGAAGACCCCTCCAATAATTTCCTGCCTTCGCCCGGCAACATGATTTTTTACCGCGAGCCCGAAAGTCACCGGGTGCGCATCGATGCCTGTACCAACCAAGCCGCCACTATCCATAGTTTTTACGACCCCATGATTTCGAAAGTTATCGTGTGGGAAGACAATCGCGAACATGCCCGCCAAAAGATGATCGAGGTGTTGAAAGATTACATCATCCACGGCATAAAAACAAACGTCCGTTTTTTGATCGAACTTTTGCAGGAAGAAAATTACATGAACAACACCATCTCCACAAAATTTTGTGATGAGCATTTGGAGGAGCTGGTGCGTAAATCAGAAGAAAAGCGCGGGCAAATTATCAACGATGGCCCTTTGGCATCTTACGCACTTTATTATTTGAAGTTTAAAGAAAATAACGGCAATCCAAATATTTGGCATCAAATCGGGTACTGGCGCGATGTAACCGAAATTAAACTGAAAATGGATGATAAGGATTATGAAATCCTGGTTTATCCACAGCAAAAAGATTTATCGAAAGTCATCATTGGCGATCATAGCTATATTGTTGAAATCCCCCGCCTGAGCGAAAATAAAATTACGGTTAAAGCTAAGGAGGGGATTTTCAGGGCCGATATTTCGCACGATAACCTGGGCAACGCCTACGTGAGTTGCAACGGCCATATTTTTAATATTCATCGCGATGACCTGCTGATTAAAGAAGATGTTTACACCGGAATCGATAGTCCTGACGGAGGTGGCGATGGATTGATATTTTCGCCCATGCCCGGCAAGGTGGTTAAAATAAATGTGAAACCCGGCGATGAAGTAAAAAAAGGCGAAGTACTCCTGATTGTGGAAGCCATGAAAATGGAAAACAACATCATCGCACCCAAAGATGGGAAAATAGAAAAAGTAAATGTGAAAGCCGGAAAAATGGTGGACGGAAGCAAGCCCGTGCTGGTGATGGAGAACGAGGAAAGTTAAGAGTAAAAAGTTAAAAGTTAAAAGTTAAAAGTTAAAAGTTAAAAGTTAAAAGTTAAAAGTTAAAAGTTAAAAGTTAAAAGTTAAAAGTTGAGAGTTATTCGTTAATGGTTAATAGTAATAAGATATTGTTTATTAGAAATTCGATAGGAAATCAAGTATTAGAATAAATGTAACTAATCAATCGATTCAATTTAAATATAGATGTTTAATTGAAAAAGAATCAATAGCCCTCCCGCACAAGCGGGTCAGGTCGTCCTTTAGGGCGGGGAATGAATGGCAGAAATGAATCAGTCCCCCGATTTCGCTAAAAATGCCTGTGGCATTTTTAGCGAAATCGGGGGACTGGGTATTCTTAAATTCAATATACCCCGATCCGCCAGCTGGCGGATCGGGGCTATTGAATGTCATAATATTTACAAGTCTTTTATCAGACTGATTAGTTAAGAATAATTTTTAATTTTGAAGACAACATTAAGAAAATTTCAGAATGGAAGCAATTGGAAAATTAACAAATCTGCAACTGGAAATCCTCAAATTATTCAACTATAATTTGCAGGAGGATCAAATAATGGATATTAAAAAATTATTGTCTAAATACTTTGCTGAACAAGCAACGATGAAAATGGATGAATTTATTGAAAATAGTTAATGGTTAATAGTTATTCGTTAATAGTATGTCATTATTGTATAAAGACCGAAAATGCCAACAACAATTCGAGAAATATTAGATGAATTTGATTTAGAATTAACTTGTCAAGTGAAATGGGGAGAAAAGACATCTTCAAGGAAATTCACTACAAAGAAAAGAGTACAATAATTAGGAAAAATCACGGATTAGGAAGCCAAACAACTGATTGTGGTAAAAGATGGAACAAAGAAATATGAACAGTAAACAATTAGCCAAAAGGTGGCATTATCCAAGGCACAAAGAATTTGAGAAAGAACTTCGATATTCTGCGAGTTTGTGGTTCGCAAACAAAGGGTTTCCTGTTGATAGTAAAATGCCATATTGCCTTGAAAAATGGGATAACTGGAAGGAAAACATTATTCTGCCTGAAATATCAGACTATATTGAAAGCTTTAAAAATAGAAGTGAAGTTGAAAGAAAACCATTTCCCCTACACAAATACATTCATCATGGGCTCAGCAGTCAAGCAATGGTATTCAATTTCAAAATGCAAATTACACAATGATTGGATTGAAGTTTTTAAAAACAAATATGGACTGAAATAAAACAATAGATGGCTGATAAAAGCAAAATGCTTCGAAAACCTGCACTACACATAGCCAAACCGTTAAAAGTTAATTAATAGCGAATAATCCCGAAAAATCGGGATTTCGCTTCGCTCAACAATTAACGGATAACAATTAACAATTAACAAATAACGGATAACAATTAACAGATAACGATTAACATTCAACAACATGCAAAACGGTAAAAAAATACAAAGTTTCACTGATCTTGATTGTTGGAAGTCGTGCAGGTTGGTTAGGAATTGCTTCTCCGGGATAATTCGGAAATTACCGGTGGAAGAGAAATATGCTTTAACCGATGGAATGAGAAGAGCATCGAGGTCGATTACCGAAAATATTGCTGAAGGTTACGGGCGGTATCATTTTCAGGAAAATATTCAATTTTGCAGGATTAGCAGGGGATCATTATTTGAATTAAAAGATCAGTTGATCACCGCGTTTGATGAGAAGTATTTAGATGTCGGAGAAGTTAAACAAGTGAATCTTTTAATCGACAAGGCTTTATCATTATTAAACGGGTACATTAATTATCTATCAAAAGCCAAGAATAACAAGAATCCAAAAAATGATAATCGTGTCCATGAGCCGGAGGTATTATACAGAAACAATAATTTTGAATTTCCAGACGATCCCATTGACCTACCTGATCCCCCCATCAAATGAATTTACAATGAACGAATAACGATTAACTGATAACAATGAACGATTAACTATTAACCAATAACGATTAACTATTAACAATTAACGAATAACGATTAACAATTAACTCACAAATTATGGACTTTGAACTTACCGATGACCAAAAAATGATTCGCGAAGCAGTGCGCGACTTTGCCGAACGTGAAATTCGCCCGGTGGCAAAAGACCTGGACGAGAAAGCAGAATTTTCAACAGAGCTTACCCGCAAAATGGGTGAGCTGGGACTTTTTGGAATGTACCTCCCCGAAAAGTATGGCGGACAAGGCATGGACACCCTGGCCTACATTATTGCCGTTGAGGAAATAGCCCGCGTTGATGGCAGCCAGGGCGCAACTTTGGCCGCACATAATTCGCTCGGAATTGGCCCACTGTACTATTATGGTACCGAGGAACAAAAAATGAAATACCTGCCACAACTTTGCACCGGCGAAGCGCTTTGGGGTTTCGGGCTTACCGAACCCAATGCAGGGAGCGACTCGCGGGGAACAAAAACTACCGCCGTCCTCGAAGGAGATGAATGGGTAATTAACGGATCCAAGATTTTTATTACCAATGGTTCGGTTGATATTTCGGTAGGTTCATCGGTGCAGGCTGTTACCAAAACCCACGAAAACGGTAAAAAGGAATACACCACCATCATTGTCGAAAAAGACACCCCCGGATTTAAGCGGGTTTCGATGCATGGCAAAATGATGTGGCGTGCTTCAGATACAGCCGAATTATACTTTGATGATTGCCGTGTGCCCAAAGAAAACCTGTTGGGTGAAGTTGGCAAAGGATCTAAAATCATGCTTTCAACCCTCGACAATGGCCGCCTTTCGATTGCTGCCATGGGTTTGGGTGCCGCACAGGGCGCTTTTGATTTGGCCATGCAATATGCCCAGGAGCGCCACCAGTTTGGGAAACCAATTTCCAAATTCCAGGTCAACGCATTTAAACTTGCCGATATGGCCACCAAAATCGAACATGCCCGCTGGTTCCTTTATCGCACCTGCTGGCTCAAAGACAACAACAAGCCTTTCGAAAAAGAGGCGGCGATGGCAAAATTGCACTGCTCCGAAATTGCCCGTGAAGTTGCAGATGAAGCCGTGCAAATCCATGGTGGCTATGGCCTGATGAAAGATTACGATGTTGAACGCATTTACCGCGACCAACGCCTTTTGCAAATCGGCGAAGGAACATCCGAAATTCAGCGCCTCGTCATTTCGCGCCATCTGGGATTATAAATTAAAAACTACTACTGTCAGGGTAAATTAACAGATTCCTTGCAGCAACTGCGGCATCGGAATGACAAGACATTGGAGAGATGAGAGGAATCTTTTTTTCTATAATTTTGTCGGATACTATTGGTTAAAAATAGAAAAAATGGGAAAAACTAACAATAATATTTTGAGCACCAGCCTCAACCTCAACGTTAGAAGTCTTTCGACTTCTGCAACGCTTGCCATTAACGAAAAAAGCAGGCAGCTCATTTCTGAAGGAAAAACTGTTTTTCGCTTAGGGTTGGGGCAATCGCCTTTCCCGGTTCCGGATAGCGTGGTTAAGGCATTGCAGGAAAATGCTTTTCAAAAAGATTATCTGCCTGTGCGCGGTTTGCCCGAATTGCGGGAAGCTGTTGCCGCCTTCAATCGCAGAGCACATGGACTAAACTGTACTGCCGAAGATGTGATTGTAGGTCCCGGTTCGAAGGAACTTATTTTTCTTTTGCAGATGGTGTATTATGGCGACCTGGTAATTCCAACGCCAAGCTGGGTTTCGTATGCCCCGCAGGCCCAAATTATCGGCAGGCCGGTTACCTGGGTGCCCACTTTTGAAAAAGATAAGTGGATGCTCACGCCCGAAAAGTTGGAGATTATTTGCCGGGCTGATCCTGAAAGGCCGCGGATTGTTATTTTAAACTATCCGAACAATCCCACCGGGGCAACTTATACACTGCCGCAGCTCAAAGAAATAGCCCGGGTTGCCCGAAAACACAAGGTAATTTTAATTTCCGATGAGATTTATGGTTTGATTCATCACAAAGGAAAACATGTGTCGATCTCCCGGTTTTATCCTGAGGGAACCATTATAAGCAGTGGTCTGAGCAAATGGTGTGGTGCAGGTGGCTGGCGGCTTGGAACATTTACCTTTCCACAATCTATGCACTGGTTGCTCAAAGCCATGGCTGCTGTTGCCAGCGAAACTTTCACCGCTACTTCGGCACCCATCCAGTATGCTGCAATAACCGCTTTTAGGGGCAGCCCCGAAATCGACCGTTATCTTGCATATTCGCGCAAAATACTTGGAGCGCTGGGCAGGTATCTTACGGTGCAGCTCAGGAAACATCATATCACCCTTCCCGATCCCGAAGGCGGATTTTATCTTTTTCCAAATTTCGAGCATTATCGCGAAAAGTTAGTGAACAAGGACATATATACTTCTGTTGAAATGTGCAATGCCATTTTGCAGGACACCGGGGTAGCTATGTTGCCCGGCAAAGAATTTGGCCGACAGCCCGAAGAGCTTACTGTTCGCTTGGCTTATGTTGATTTCGATGGCGGAACAACACTAAAAGCTGCCATGCAACGGGAGATTGATAAACCAATAAGCGAGAAATTTTTAAACCAATATTGCCCAAAAGTTACTAAAGCAATTGATCTTCTTGCGGCATGGATGGAATCATTAAAATAATTTATCTATAATAATTAATAAATAATAACATGGAAAACAAGAAAACAGAATGTACCGTACTCGAAAATGGACCCATAATAATTAAGGGCGAATTTAAGATGCTTGATGCAAAAGGAAACGAAATCAAGGTAACTGACCCAACATATCTTTGCCGTTGCGGCCATTCCAAAAACAAACCCTTTTGCGATGGAATGCATAAGGAAAAAAAATTTATAGGATAATTATGGGCATGCAGGGGACACACAGTCTGCCTCAATTTTCCGGTGACGTGTATCCATGAAACCAGGAATGTAGAGACACACAGCCTGCCCCGACTTTCGGGGGACGTGTGTCTTAAGGTACGAGTGTCTCAAAACCCACATGCACATTTTGTTATCAATGAATATTTTACCGGTTTACCAGAATGGATAAATTCAATAATAAATATCGAATAGAATCAAACCGAATGCCCGGATGGGATTATTCCAGGAACGGATATTATTATGTAACCCCGGTAATACGCTCTATGAAATGCTTGTTGGGGAAAATTGAAAATGGCAAGATGATATTCTCTGATTTTGGCAAAATTGTACATGACGAATGGCACAAATCCTTTGAAATACGCCAGGAATTATTTCTGGACGAATATATCATCATGCCAAATCATTTGCACGCCATTCTAATCATCAAACATCCTAAAGATGATATTGGGAATAATTCCGGGAATGATGCCGGGAATGATGATGGGAATGAAATTGGGAATGATGATGGGGATGATGATTGGAATGTACAGACACACGGCCGTGTGTCTCTATCGTCCCCCAACGCGCAATCCCCCAACGCGCAATCCCCCAACGCGCAATCCCCCAACGC